>Ga0307514_10000079_pt1 | contig 260903 bp, 271 predicted proteins | sample 16_EM_MG_FD_203088 | JGI IMG/M metagenome (GOLD analysis project Ga0307514, IMG submission 203088) | Populus trichocarpa ectomycorrhiza microbial communities from riparian zone in the Pacific Northwest, United States - 16_EM | ecosystem: Host-associated > Plants > Roots > Unclassified... | reverse complement strand
AGGTATCCAATTGCATGCTAAGAGCCCATCGACATGTACTTGTGAGGCATGTATCATGGGCAAGATGTTCCGGAAGCCTTTCCAGCCCTCGGAGGACAAGGCAAAGACTCGACTTCTAGAGTTGATTCACTCCGATGTGATCGGGCCAATCCAGACTCAGACGATGCGCGGCTACCGATATATTATTATGTTTACTGACGACCACTCGAGATACACCGAGGTCTACTTTATGAAAGCCAAATCTGAGGCTCCAGCGAAGTTCAAGGAGTATGTGGCGAAAGTGGAGAAGCAGCACCCAAAGTCGAAGGTGTGTCGAATTAGAGTTGATGGGGGAGGCGAGTATGCTAGTCGTGAGAAGTTTCTTGAGTACTTGGCAGAGGAAGGCATCATTAGAGAAGTATCAGCCCCATACTCACAGCAGCAGAATGGCATTTCGGAGAGATGCAATCGCACAGTGCTGGATCCGGCGCGGTCTATGCTGAAGCATGCTGGGATGCCGAATAAGCTCTGGGCCGAAGCTGTGTCCACAGCAGTCTACATCAAGAATCGACTACCATCCCGAGCTCTCCCTAATTCGACGCCTTTCGAGAGATGGACGCGGAAGAAGCCCGATATCTCCCATCTTCGAACTTTCGGCTGCTTAGCATTTGCATGGATCCATGGCGACCTCAGGAAGAAGCTTGATAACCACGCCTACAAGTGCGTGCTCCTCGGCTACTCGGAGACAGCGACACAGTACCGAGTTATGGACATCAGTTCGGGCCGAGTATTCATAGCCCGAGATGTCAAATTTGATGAGTCTACCCTATATCACCAGTTACTAAAGACTAAGCCTGCAAAGTTCGCCTTCGAACCAGCCGAACAAGATAAGGATTCGGAAATTGAGGACGAGCCTCCCAAGCCCAAAGCTATGATACAGTCCCCGAAAGCCAAGGTACAGCCTCCGAAAGCAACCGCATTGCCTCGTGCGATCAATCCAATTGACGACTCGGATGATGATCTCACACCGCCTCCAGAGACACCACCTCCAGAGATACCGCCTCCAAAGCCTAGAAGGAGCGGAAGAACTGCAGCCAATGTCAGCATAGCCATGATGATCGAGCAAGGTCCGAAGACATACCGCGCAGCATTGGATGCCGAGGACGCTGAGCAATGGAAAGAAGCTATCGGCAAGGAAGTGGCATCAATGGAAAGTCATGAGGTTTTCACCTTCGTTGAGAAAGTCCCAGAAGGTGCTAGTATGATTGGAAGCCGTTGGGTTATGGGAAGAAAGCTAATGGCCAATGGGACAATTGACAAATGGAAAGTACGACTTGTCGGCCGCGGCGATCTCCAAAAGCCTGGCGACTATAATGACATCACCTCTCCAGTCATTGATTCGGCCTCGATTCGGCTTGCCCTCGGCCTTGCAGCCAAGCACGACCTTGAGATCGCCGTCCTCGACATCCCGACTGCCTTCCTCGGCTGCCCTCTGCATGAGACTCTCTATATGCGCCTCCCTGAAGGCGAATGGCCAGATCCTTATGGCCGCACCAGACCCCTTGTCAAACTGAATAAGACTCTCTATGGCATCAAGCAAGCGAATCGGGAGTACTATGAAGAAGTGTTTGATTTCATAGTTGACGATCTCGGTCTCCAAGCCTCAATTGCAGCTCCTGGTCTCTTTTTCGGTGGCAATCTCGGCGAAGCAAATGGCGTCTTAATCCCGGTCTACGTCGACGATATCATGATTATTGGGAAATCGGTCCTGGTTGCCTCCATTGCATCTCGACTGTACGATCGATTCAAGGCCGCTGGCCAAGTCCCTGTGCCTGACACCTTCCAATATCTCGGCATGACGGTTACTCGAGATCGCAGCAAACGATCAATTGCCATCGACCAGATCGGCTACATCAACCGAGTACTGGACAGATTTGAGATGACCGACTGCCGGAAACGCTCAACTCCGATGGAGATCGGCTACAAGCCACATGTCATACAGCCTGAGCTTGGAGAGCAGCCCTTCGACGCTAGAACATACCAGAAGGCTATTGGTTCGATTCTTTATGCCGCTCTCGGTACTCGCCCAGACATCACCTATGCAACCTCAGTCTTAGGCAGATATGCCGCTCAGCCCTCGACTCTCCATTGGGAAGCGGTCAAACACCTGCTTCGATATCTACGAGGCACATCCGACTACAAATTAACGATCTATGACCCAAGCCTCGAGCATAACTCAAGCCTCGGGCATGACTCTCAGTCAATCTTGTGCTACGCCGATGCAGACTTGGGGGGAGAAGCAGACACGAGCAAGTCCACCTCGGGAATCGTCGTCTACGCCCTCGGAACCCTCGTCATTTGGAAGTCGAAGAAGCAGAGCGTAGTAGCCCAATCGACAATGCAAGCAGAGATGATTGCCACAGCGTACGGCAAAGTGCAGATCGACTGGCTGCGAGATCTCGTCTCAGAGATAGGAATTGGCAGACGCATCACCAGGCGTATTCTCAATGACGGCCTAAACTGTGTTACGACTCTCAACTCGGGCAACTTCCAATCTGATAGCCGGCACCTACGACTCCGGTACCACTGAATTCATGAAGCTATTGCCAAAGGCGAGATTCAGATCAAGCACGTGGCAGGCACGGAGATGCCGGCAGATGCTCTCACTAAGGCTCTCGGGGGAGTTAAACTGGGCGAGTTTGTGGAGGAGATTGGACTCGGATAGGATCACGGGCAGTACTTGGATTTCCTTTGTTTCAGATTGTGTATTTGGATTTGTACTGTTTATTTTGGATTTCGGTTGGATCTACACTGTATGCATTGGATTTTCTTTGGATTTGAGATTTGGAACTTGGAGGAGGATCTCAGACTTTCGTTTGTTTGTTTGGCTTTGTTTCATTTGTCTGGAAAGCCTTGGGCCAAAGGGGGAGTGTTGACTAGGGATTTGGCCTGGCGGCTTACGGCCCCCATTGGCCTCACCTGCCCCCACCAGCCTCGCTTGCCCCCATCGGCCTCGCTTGCCCCTGTCGGCCTCGCTTGCCCCTGTCGGCCTCGCTTGCCCCTGTCGGCCTCGTCTGCCCCTGTCGGCCTCGCCTGCCCCCATGGCGAGGAGGAAGGCTCTGCACTGGTACTCGGCATTGGGCTCCGGCTTTGGCAGTCGGCATTGGGTTTTCCTTCTCTCTCTTTCATATATAAGTCCATAGTTTTCCTTCTCTTTGGATAGATAGACAATTCATCTTCTTCTCCATCTTCTCGTGTCAACAGTATCGCAGGAGATCATCAATAGTCTACCGAAGTTCATAAGTCTACCGAGCCGCGATGGCAATCAGCAACCAATTTGTGTCTAAGTCATCGGCGGAGCAACGAACTTTTGAAAGGGGGGAATAACCATGACTATGTTGACACGAAAAGATGATGAAGAAGAAGAGAAGATGATGAATTGTCTGTCGATCCAAAGAGAAGGGAAAACTATGGACTTAAATATAAAAGAGAGAGAAGGAAAACCCAATGCCGACTGCCAAAACAGGAGCCCAATGCGGAGTACCAGTGCCGAGCCCTCCTCCTCGCCATGGGGGCATGCGAGGCCGATGGGGGCAAGTGAGGCTGGTGGGGGTAGGAGAGGCTGGTTGGGGAAGGCGAGGCCAATGGCGGCCACAAGCCACCGGGCACATGCCCGAGCCTGCCAGCACCGAACACTAGTGAAGCCACCGGGCCAAATCCCTAGTCAACAATCCCCCTTTGGCTCAAGGCTTTCCAGACGAAATAAAACCAAACAAAAGAAACAAACAAAAGTCTAAAATCCTCCTCCGAGTTCGAAATCCCATTAAATCCAAAGAAAACTCAAGAACACAGTGTGAATGCAAATACACAATCTGAGACGAAGGACATCCAAAGTCCTGCCTGTGGTCCTGTCTGTGTCCAATCTCCTCCACAAATTCACAGAGTTTAACACCCTCGAGGGCCTTAGTGAGAGCATCTTCCAGCATCTCCGTGTCTGCCCCGTGCTTGATCTCAATCTCGCATTTGTCAATAGCTTCATGAATTGAGTCGTACCGGAGTCATAAGTGCCGGCTATCAGAATGGGAGTTGCCAGCGTTGAGCGTCATAATGCATTTCAGGCCGTCATCGGGAATTCTCCTGGTGATTCCTGTGCCAATTCCTATTTCTGAGATGAGATCTTGCAGCCAGTCGATCTGCACTTTGCCATACACTATGGGAATCATCTCAGTTTGCATTGTCGCTTGGGCTACTATGCTCTGATTGTTTGACTACCAAATGACAAGGGTTCCAAGGCCAGAGACAACAATTCCCGAGGAAGGCTTGCTCGTGTATGCTTCTCCCCCCAACTCTGCATCAGCGTAGCCCATAATTGACTAAGAGTCATGCCCTACACTTGGGTTATAAATACTTGATTTGAAGTTGGAAGTGTCTCGGAGATATCGAAGTAGGTGCTTCACGGCATCCCACAGTAGACTCCAAGGCTGGGCGGCATAGCTGCCTAAGATTGTGGTTGCATAGGTGATATCAGGGCGAGTACCAAGAGCGCCAAAATGGATTAAACCAATAGCCTTCAGGTATGTTCTACTGTCGAAAGGCTGCTCTCCAAGTTCTGGCTGTATGGCATACGGCTTGTACCCGACTTCCATCAGGGTAGATTGCATCCCGGAGTCGGTCATCCCGGAACAGTCAAGTACTCAGTTGATGTAGCCAATCTGATCGATGGAAAGTGATCGTCTGCTGCAATCTCGAGTGACCGTCATGCCAAGGGATTGGAAGGTGTTAAACACAGGAAGCTGGCAAGCAGCGTTGAATTGATCATACAGTCGAGATACAATTGAGGCTACTATTCCCTATTGGCCAATGATCCTAATATGATCAAGGTAGACTGGGATTAAGACGCCATTTGCTTAGCTGAAATTGTTACTGAAGAAGAGACTGGGAGATGCAATTGAGGCTTGGAGACCAAGATCGTTAACTATAAGATCAAAAATTTCTTTTTAGTACTCCCTATTCGCCCCCTTAATGTCATAGAGAGTCTTATTCAAATTGACAAGGGGTCTGGCCCGGCCATATCGATCAGGCCATTTGCCATCAGGGTGGGGAATGTAGAGTGTCTCATGCACCGGGCAGCCAAGGAACGCAGTGGGTATTTAAGGATAGCAATCTCAAGGTCATACTTGGCTGCAAGGGCGAGGGCAAGCCGAATCGAAGCCGAATCAATGACGGGAGAGATGATGGCATTGCCGTCGCGAGCCATGTGCAGATAGCCGTTGCCAACAAGTCGAACTTTCCATTTGTCAATCATCCTATTGGCCATTAGCTTGCTTCCCATACCCAAATGGCATCCAATCATACTAGCACCTTTTGCGACTTTCTCAACGAATTTGAAATCCTCTTGACTTTCCATGGATTCCACTTCCTTGCCGATCGATTCTTTCGATTACTCTGTGTCCTCTGCATCGACTGAAGCATGGTATGTTTTTAGGCCGTGCTCGATCATTATGGCTATTCTGATATTGGCTGCAGCTCTTCCGCTCCGTCTACGCTGTTGACTAAGGGATTTGGCCCGCAGGCCATTGGGACTAAGATATGCACGAGACTTAGCGGGCTTGGTACGGAGCCTATTTCTCCGCCAGCCTCGGGCTTGGTACGGAGACTATTTCTCCGCCATCCTCGGGCTTGGTGCGGAAGCTATTTCCCCGCCAGCCTCGGGCTTGGTACGGAGACTATTTCTCCGCCATCCTCGGGCTTGGTGCGGAAGCTATTTCCCCGCGAGCCTCTGGTCTGATTAGTGCTTTCTGATTAGTGCTTTCTCTTGTTGATTCGCTCTTAGTGATTGAGATGATTTCTTTCCCATATATTTGCCTGTCTTCCTCTCTCTCTTTGCTCTTTAGACAATCACTTTTGTACGATAGTCAATTCAATATCTCTATTCGTACTCGATTGATCTCAACATACGCTATGGAGGCGGTGTCTCTGGATGCGGTGTCTCTGGAGGTGGTGTGAGATCATCATCCAAGTTGTCAATTGGATTGAGCGCACGAGCCAAGCCGGCAGCTTTTGGAGGCTGTAATTTGACTGTCGGGGATTCTATGTTAGATTTTCGCTTGGGAGGCTCGTGCTCAATTTGCGAATTCTTATCCTGTTCCGCTGGTTCCAGGGAGATCTTTGCATGCTTAGTCTTTAGTAGCTGGTGCGACAGGGTAGCCTCATCAAAATTGACATGTCGTGCAATGAACACTCAGTCCGAATTGACGTCCATAACTCAGTACTGTGTCAATGACTCTGCCAAGTAGCTGAGGAGTACACATTTTTGGAGTGGTTATCAAGCTTCTTCCTAAGGTCGCCATGGATGCATGGGAATGCTATGCAGCCCAACCTTCGAATATGGGAGATATCGGGCTTCCTCCGCATCCATTATTCAAAAGGCGTCGAAATAGGCCGAGCTTGGGATTGTAGTCCATTCTTGATGTTGACCGATGTGGATACAGGTTCGGCCAACAGCTTATTCAGCATCCAAGCATGCTTCATCATAGACCGCGCCAGGTACAGCACTGTGCAATTGCATCTCTCCAAAATGTCATTCTGCTGCGGTGAGTATAGGGCTGATACTTTCCTAATGATACCTTCCTCTGCCAAATACTCAAGAAACCTCTCACGACTAGCATACTCGCATCCGCCATCAGCTCTAATTCGGCACACCTTTGACTTTCGGTGCTGCTTGTTCGCTTTCGCGACATACTCCTCGAACTTCGCTGGAGCCTCAGATTCGGCTTTCGTAAAGTAGACCATGGTGTACCTTGAGTGCTCGTCGGTAAACATTGTTATATATTGTTGGCCTCACTTTGTCTGAGTTTGCATTGGCCCGATCACATCAAAGTAAGTCAACTCAAGAAGTCGAGACTTCACCTTGTCCTCTGAGGGCTGGGAAGGCTTCCGGAACATCTTGCCCATAATACATGCTTCAGATGTTCATGTCAATGGGCACTTAGCACGAAATGAGATACCTTTGACTGCATTCGGGAGCCGTTTGATAGCTTGCAAGGAGAGGTGGCTGAGAAGAGCACGCGAAATAAGCATATCCTTATCATCAACCCAGGGCCGAAGGTTGGAAAAGGCCTTGGACATCTCAGAGATGTCGGAATTCAGAATGGTGCTTGGCGGATCATCCACTGATACAGGGGCTTTCGAGACTGAAGCGGAAGTGGTAGATGCTCTGAGAATGAATAGACTGTTGATGAGCGGTGCGTCATAGTCGAGGACTGACAAATGGCTTGCCGTAGCTCCATTAAGTTCAAATTCCAGGTTGACACATTTCTCCATTAATTGGATGATACTGCGGAGGTTACTAGTGCCGCAGGCTGGAACATAATGGACATGATGCAGGACGATCATCGCTGGCTTCTGATTTGACTTGTTGAGGTAAACGGTAATAGTTCCAGAGCCTTCCGCATCGACACAACTGTTGTTTGCTGTCGTGACCGGATGCACCCCCTTGCCATGCACTGAAGGTCTCAAAAAGGTGACAATTGCCGGTGACGTGATTTGTTGCACCTGTGTCATAAATCCAATAATCGGCGGATCGGATTGCCGATGAAACATTGACCGTGATCACACACTCAGGCTTAGATTCCGGGATATGGTCGGAATGTCTGACTGGGAAGCGGAATCACTCTGACTCGGCAGTAGAGGTTGATGAAATCGAAGCCATGTTATCACCACTTTTGGATATCTCATACAAGGCTGATCTTTGCTTCCTCATGCACTTCGCCTTGAGATGGCCCTTTACTCCACATCCATGGCCTATGACCTACCTGTTCCAATCGTCACCCTTCCGATTATTGCCTTTCCTATCGTTGCCCTACTCAGCCTTCAAATAGTGTCCCAGACCGTCCTTCGTTACAAACAGTGCGGCATCTGGAGCAGGGCCATAGGCCATACTGAGACGGGCTTCAAAGGACAGGAGGTGGGTGACGATACTCGCCACTGTGTCCACCGTCTTAGAGATCTGCAGTCTGGATGCAAACGCTCCCGATTTTGCGGTATTCGGGAGGTTGGACGTAATGTCGAATCCCTTCCAAGATTAAACGATCTTGAAGTCGCATACAGCAAGGTCATTTATTATTTTGTCCTGGTGTAAGGGCACGTACGCCAGCGTTCGGCCTCGTAGGCATACGGATCGTAATTATAGGAATACGGTTGCAAACGTGGATGCGAGTGATAGTAGGTGTAGATGAATAGTAAGATTATTGCTAGAGATCTAAGGCTCGTGGCGAGCCGACTATATTGAATGGCCGTTACCCGGCCCCAGGTCACGTGCCGCCGTTACAGTATCCCCCTCTTTAGGCGCAGACCTCCTGGGCTGCATAAACTGTACAAGAGAAAAGGAAAGGAAAGGAAGCATTAAACAATCATGCCGCGTACGTACTCGTACAAACGCAAAAGTCCCGCTACCGATTGGCACCGTATGGTAGCCTTTCGGTGGATCCGGCGCACGGGGAAACTCCACCTCCACTTGGCTGCGATCCGGAGGTGGTAAAAACCCGTGCCGACGCCATTTGTACCGGGCCGAGATCCAAAGAAGTAATGAAGTAGGAGAAGAGAAGAGAAGAGAGAAACAGAAGAAAGGAACGCTCAATTGATCACTTTTCCTCTGGTCCCGAGTTCCGAAACTCTATTGACCCATTTCCTCCGCTCCCGAGTCTCGGACCTCAATTCCTCCTTATCTCCACTCCCAAACTCATCCGGCATCCAACGTGCCATCCAGTATCTCACTCGTGGCTCATATCTCGGCGTGGTTCTTGGTCGGAATCATCAGGGTGGTTGAGCTTCCGCTCATGACTTGGCATCGATGGGAGCTTCCGCTGCCGGCATCGTTCGTAGCCATCGGTGATCATCAGTCGTATACGTCAATCGTGTAGTCTCGTCTCCTTCGTTGACATCTAGCAAGTGAGCTTCTCTAAAGATGGTTATACTTAACAATTTCAAGTGAACTTGCGCTCTGCCGAGCCTTCGTGCAGTGCTGCGTAGAATATCTCTCAGTCGGTAGTCATCGGTAAGTGGCGTTGACTCGGTAATCGTCGTTCGAAGTCCGCTTCGGTGACCATCCGGTCGACTTCATGGTTGCGCTCTCGATAGGCGGCTTCAGTAGAATCTTGGTCGACTTCTTGGTGTGTCTTGGTAGACTGGCTCTCGGTGGGCTTCGACTTGTCGGTAGGATTTGATCGTGTAGACATGGCTATCTCCCTCTTTGAAAATTCGTTGCTCCGTCGACGACTTCATTATCATATCGATTGTCGATTGCCATTGTGGCTCGGTAGTAGTGTAACTTGGATCTCCGAATTGGAATTGGGGTTCATTGGTGATTCGGGATTGTACTTGTAATCTCTGATTGGACAGATAATTTGGTTCGGCTTTCGCTTCGTAAAGTTGAGTCTAGGCATATGCTATCATCGGGATTGGTCGGTGAAATAGTCGATTATCATATGGATCTCGTCTTGACTTTGGACAATGATGTGAGCTTCCGCTCCTGGTATCGTCATAGCCGTCAATTCTCATTTGTGGCTCGCTGGTGACCATTCGAAGGTGGTAGAGTGCGCCAATTGCATTGGGCGTGGGCGGTATATCATTGATTCATATCTAACACGTAAGCATTACAGTTGGTGGTCATACTCACCATAAAACAAGTGCGCTTCTGCTCTCAGAAAGATGCTTTGTACATTGCATTTGCAGATCTCGGCATCTCTTAATTCGGCATTCGGAAGGGTCTCGCTGGACCATTTCTCGGTGAAAGTCATTCGGATGATAGCTTCGGTGCGTTCTTAGTCGACTTCTCTGTGGCCATCTCGGTAGGTAGCTTCGGTAGAATATCCGTTGTCATGTCGGTAGTCATTTGGTAGGCTTCTGGTGAAATCATTCGGCATTCAGTTCGGTGTGCCGTTCAGTGATGGTTTCTTGGTCCTTCGGTACGCCATTCGGTAAGCATCTCGGACAGTGGCTTGGTACGGTAGCTCCCGATCATCTCTCGTTCGATCTCTATATGAAGTCCTTCGGTAGTGATATCTGTCATTGTGAGATCACGGTGATTATCTTTTCGACTGTCGTGGTGCCTTTCGGTAGGCTATTCGGTACGCTCGGTGGCCATATTCGATCTCGTTCGGTGGCCCAATTCGGTTGTCATATTAGAGTTATTCGGTATCTCGTTCGGAACTGTTTCGGTAGCCGTATTTGCGTTCATTCGGAATCTCAGTTGGAATGCTTCGGTAGTTATATTGCACTCGTTCAGCATGGATCGGGCTCGTTTGACTTATCATCTCTCTCCGGTGCATTTGCAGGTATACTGGACGTCCGTCGTATGCTAGGTGAGCTTATCGTCTCAGATCGCGGGGTGCGCTCTCTGGCTCTCCTCCAGGTGTGCTTGTTGATTCATCTGTAGGTGTGCTTGCCATCACTTGACTCGGTGCACTTATTGTCGTTCTCTGAGTCCACTAGTCGATTCATCTCCAGGTGCACTTGCCGCTGCTAGCCTTCTCAATTGGTGAATGTATCTCACGGTGCTTCGTTCTTGCACTTCCAGTATGGTAATTGTTTGCGGTAGGGGTTGCGATTCCGGTACCGTCATCCCCCTCTTTGAAAATCGTTGCTCCGCCGGCGACTAATCTCATACGGCTTCGTAGGGTATATCAATTAGAAGGGCTTGATTTAGAAATCGATTTGCAGTCGTCAATTGTCATCGTAGTTCCATAGCTCGGGATCGCCGAGTTCGAGTCGGGATCTCATTCGGGATAGTATTTTCGGTAATATAACTTCGTAACAAATTCGGCATTGTATTCGGCATTGTAATCGGCATTGTAATCTCTGCCATACGGCACTTGATTTGGTCTCTTCAATAGTAGTCAGGATTGTACTCGGTACGGCAAGGCCGCCGGTACGTATATCTGCATCTCGGCATTCAATTGCTAGTCTCGTAGATTATCATTGTCATCGAAAGTAAGTATATTAGATAGGGTAGATTTTCACATAACTTCATATATATCGCCATAGTCAGACGACTGATCGTCATCCGCCTCCGAGCATTAATGCATCTCCGGGATGTGCGTATCGGCGCTCGTAAGTCCAATTCTAGTCTCAACGATAGCTCTTTTCTCGATAAGTAGCTTTCCAACGTCATTCTCTCGTATCTGTCGGGGGTTATCCAATTCCGTGTTTGTTCCAGTAATTGAAACGTTCACTCTGTGAGTTCATCGTCGCTCGGCCAGTATGGCGTACTCGTGCCTGGGCTTCCAATTGTAGTTCGTAAGTTTTCGGCGCTCCTAAGTGCGCTTTTTACCGCTGTGAATTGTCATTTGTCCGTTGGGATTATCTCCGAACTGCAGACCCGCACATAGTTGTACGGCTCTGAATCTGCTCCATCCGTGTTAGTCAAAAGAATCAAGAGAAATGATGGAAGCGTTGGAAGGGAAATCCAGGAGGCCTTGTCATTAACGGTTCGCTCACAAGGAGCCAAGCCCCGCCGTCCAGTCACTCCCTTCGTGTCTCGGCGAGCCGGTAGCAGTCATTCAGGATTCCCATGTGGACCCCCTTCTGCCGCAACTACCGCCGCTGCTCATTGCTCGCTCATTCAGCCTGCGAGGGTTACCACTTCAGCTGGCTCACGATGCCGCATCCATAGGTCCCTATACCGCAGCTCCCAGCAAACTGGTGCAAACCCCAGACCGTTGGGTGAATGCCATGATAACCGCCTTCTAGCTAGCAGTCATCATGCGGTCCCCGAGTTGGTATCCCCGGGAGAGGTATGTCCTACGACGGTCCAGAAGCTTCATTGATGCTTGTGGAGAAGGACTCCTCACCGCGTCTATCTTGGTAGCATTTCTCGCGCTACAGACATGTTTCCGCTGCACGAAAGCATCCGCATATCAACTTGCTCATGGGCAGTCCATAAAGGAGGCTGCGAGAGAAGTATATTGTTTGGAGGTAAGATCGGCAAAGTGACCGATCGACCATTACCGGGTTTGGGCCCTAAACCGCGGCAGTTTGGTACCACATACATCGAGATGGGCACATCCAGCAGATCAATTGTAATTCTGAGTCGATTCCATATCACCATAAGGACTGGTAATGTATGCCGCTTAATAATAGTAATTCCTGATTTTGCTGGTACAGATATATATTGACTAAGTACCGTGGAATGTGTCCCGGCCTTAAAGATGAAAACTCGTATTATCCATATCTCATCGATTGATTGGATCCTCCAATTGGTCTCCTCAAAGTGGTGCCTCTGGAGGTGGTAGTCTCGAATCATAATGTCGTCTCTCCCGTACTAAATGTAGACAACCTTGGATGGCTTTCTTGGCTCGCAGTCATAGCCGTGGTGCTTCCGGCAGTCCAGAGCTTATTCGGTTCGTAGGTAATAATAGTCATGCACAGCTTCCGTTGCCGTTAATGTAATTGCAGTCGAAACTCATCGATATGGTAGGTGGACTTCGATTGTCCATAATAAGTGTGCTCTGAGAAGTCATCGTAGTCGGTCTGCGGAATTGTGTAGGTCTCGACCGTAAATGCACTCCACGCTGCGCAATGTATTACCGCTGTAGTTCGCTTCACTCGAGGGAAAGCTTCTCATCGTAAACGTGCTTCAATCGTAAGGTGTCTTTTCTCCGTAAGTGGGTTTCGTTTATAGTATTATGTATCTCCATAGGCATGTTTCACTCGAGTAGTGTATCCGTAGGTATAATTTGGCCGTAGAATGCCTGTGCTAGTCGGCTACTTCGAGGTTGCTAGAGCTGTAGGTTTACACGCCAATTGAAATAGGTGCACTTCGCTCAAGTAGTAGGAATATAGTCGTAACTGTGCTGACTCGTAAATCATCTCTCGACTTCGCCTTTGGTTCTCGGTATTGTCGATTCAGGGGTAAGATCACTCCGTCCATTGTAGGTTGCTTCGACTGCTGACCGTGCTCAATTGACTCGTAGGAATTGTATTCGAACTCGATTAGGTCGATCGTGTGCGATTTCTCTGGTTGGCAGGGTTGAATAGTCGTATCCTGTACTCGTGATCTTCGTCATTGTCGGTGACGCGCCTCGTGCGCCAATTGGTCTCTGAACTCGACTCATGCTTCGCAGTAATGATGCTTCGATATCTCGTTTGGAGGGCAGTATTCTCAATTGTTGACTCGATGGTGTCGCGCGTCGCAAAAGGGGTAAACTCGCGAAATCCCGTGAGCGAAACGTATCCGTTTACTGAAAAAGCGATAATAGTGTAAGGGCACGTACGCCCGCGTTCGGCCTCATAGGCATACGTGTGGTAATTATAGGAATACGGTTGCAAACGTGGATGCGAGTGATAGTAGGTGTAGATGTATAGTAAGATTATCGCTAGAGATCTAAGGCTCGTGGCGAGCCGACTATATAGAATGGCCGTTACCCGGCCCCGGGTCACGTGCCGCCGTTACAGTAAGTGTCAATGGAGCATCAATGATTTTTTGTCTTATACTATTGGCAATGACTGACCTGTATACTCACATCCTTCAAAAGTGAAAGTATTTACTGCCGTGATAGGCAAATAGGCAAGTGACACACTGATTGCCCAATTCTAGAAATGAACATAAACAGAGTCTCAATGATTTTTGTGCTTTTAAGGCTGATATTTTTAAAAGACTTGGTCACTGGAATGTATAATCAAAGTACTAGCTACCATGATCGGCAAAAATGGTGGCAAGGACATCAAAACTATATGCTCCAAATGTGTGTAAACAGAGCTTCAATGAATTTTCGTCTTGAATTTTCGATACCTACTGAGCTGGGCAATCACATTAACCCATAAAAAATGCATTGCGCATATTTTTGACACAAAATGGTAGAGACAATATTGCCATCACCTTCTTAAATGATCCTCAACGGAGAATCAACCATCTTTGGAGAAGCATTTGGGATAGTCCAAGGGCTGTGCAACTACATTTACCCGTAATCAAAGAATTCGCCACCGTGATATGGAGAATTGCAAGTGGTGATATCGCTACCACCTCGTAAATATCAGTGTCAATGATTTTTGGCCTTGCATCTTGGATAATCAAACAGCTGTGCACTGGCATTAAGCAATACTCAATGTATGGGTTGCTAAAATGTATAAAAATACTAGTGACGATATTGTTGCTGCCAAATACACATGAATGTCAATTGAGCATCAACAGTGTTTGTGGGGGCTCAGTAAGCTACACAGCAATGAAGGGCATTGCATTGTTCCTAAATTTGGCTTTTTAGTGGTCAGTCTTGTTAATATAGCTTAGTATATAACTAGACAACAATGTAAACAACACCTCACAGGTCGTACAGTGGATTCGCTCGTGGCAATGGAGTCAATAATACTACAGCAGTTCTCGACCTGACCAGAATGTTATGTTGGAAAGTCTCTCAAGACGAATGACCCAGCTTCCTAATGCCTACCGCCATGTCAGAGGCAAAATCTTTAAAGACCACCTCACAAGAGGTTACAATAACTATCAAAAACAAGTGTATGTATTCCTGATTTGAGCGACCATACTGTACAAATCATATTTGACGATTCTTGGGCTTCAATGAATGTAGGATCGAAGAGTTCGATTGGGTGGAAGTATTTTTGAGATGTGGAGTTGGGGTGGATCAATTTGAACCGCGGAATTGAGGTTCCTCGCAGCCCTGTCATCATCTGTATCGTTTATCATCAAGTTCTTTGGCACCCATCAGCAGATAGCACCAGCTCAATGGGGAAACATTTGCTGGCAAATGGGCAAATCACAATTTGAAACTATTTGTATGGACACATACGCCTTCATTCGGCCTGATAGGCATATGTATGGTAATGGTAGGATACGGTTGCAAACGTGGATGCGAGTGATAGTAGATGTAGATATATAGGTAAGATTATCGCTCGAAATCTACGGCTCGTGGCGAGCCGACTATATAGAATGGCCATTACCCGGCACTGGGTCACATGCGGCCGTTACATTGTCCCCCTCTTTAAGCGCAGACCTCCTGGGCTGCATAAACCGTACAAGAGAAAAGAAATGAACAGGGAAGGAAGCATTATACAATCATGCCGCGTACGTACTTGTACGAAATCATAAGTCCCGCTACCGATCGGTACCACCCAGGGTGACCTTTCGGCGGATCCGGTTCACGGGGAAAATCCACCTCCACTTGATTGACTCCGAAGGTGGTTAAAACCCATGCCGACGCCATTTGTACTGGGCTGATATCCAAAGAAGAGAAGAAGAAAAGAGATGAGAGAAACAAGAAACATCCAAAAGTGATCCAGTCTCTATATCTCAACATCCTAAAGTATGCTCCATTGACCATCATTCCGGTAGTTTGTATCTCTTGGCATAGGTCATTGTCGGAATCGTCAAGGTGGTAGAGCATCCGCTCATGATTCGGCATCGATGGGAGCTTCCGCTGCCGTCATCCGTCTTAGCCATCGGTGATCATCGATCGTATACGTCAATTGCATGTAGTCTCATTCGTAGACACCTAACACGTAAGTTTCTGTAAGATGGTTATACTTTCCAAGTTGAAGCGCACTAGCGCTGTCTGAGCTCTGTGCAGTGCTTCCGCATGCTCTGTAGAGTATATCTTGCAGCCGGTAGTCATTGGTACTCGGCATTGGCTCGTAGATTCATAGATTCGTCTTGATTCGGTAATCATCTGTCGAAGTCCGCTTCGGTGACCATCTGGTTGACTTCATAGGTATGCTCTCGATAGGCAGCTTCAGTTGAATCTTGGTCGACTTCTCAGTATGTATCTCAGTAGACTGCCTCTTGGTAGGCTTTCAACTTGTCGGTAGGACATGACTGGTCTGACAAAGCTTTCTTCCTCTTTGGAAAATTCGTTGCTCCGTCGACGACTTCTCCATCATATCGATTGTCGATGGCCATCGTGGCTCAGTAGCAATGTAATCGGGATTGGGAATTGTAATCGAATTGGAATTGGGATTCATTGGTGCTTCGACACGTAATCCGGTTCAGCTTTGGTTTTGTAATGTTGAGTCTCGGCAGAGACCATTGTCGGAATTGACCAGGGTAAGATATGGAAAATCGATCATAACATGGGTCCCGTCTTGACTTTGGACAACGATGTGAGGGTCCGCTGCTGGCATCGTAACTTTCCATTGCATATAGCACTCGCGGTGACCACTCGGAGGTGGCAGAATTGACGTCAATTGCATTGGGTGTGGGTGGCATATCATTGATCCATATCTAATACGTAAGCATCACAGTAGGTGGTCATACTCACCGTGATAGAAGCGCGCTTCCGCTCTCGGAAAGACGCTTTGTACATTGCATTTGCAGATCTCGGGACCTCTTGATGCTGCGTTCAGTAGGGTCTCGGTGGACCGCTTCTCGGTGAAAGTCATTCGGATGATATCTTTGGTGCGTTCTTGGTTGACTTCTCTGTGGCCATCTCGGTTGGCAGCTTCGGTAGAATATCCGGTTGTTTCTCAGTATTCATTTGGTAGGCCTCCGATAAGGAGGATTGGCATTCAGTTCGGTATGCTGTTCGGCGATAGTTTCTTGATCTTTCGGTATGCCATTCGATAAGCGTCTCAGTCACTCGCTTGGTACAGTAGGGCTCCCGGTAATCCTCTCGATCCCAATGTGAAGTCTTTTGGCAGTGAAATCCGTCGCTGTAAGATCTCGGTGATCATCTCTTGGTAGTTATCTCGACTGTCTCTCGTGATGCCATTCGGTAGGGTATTCAGTACGTTCGGTGGTCATATTCAATCTCGTTCGGGACCAATTCGGTAGCCATATCGCAGTAATTTCGTATCTCATTCAGAACTGCTTTGGTAGCCGTGTTGAAGTCATTCGGTATCTCGTTCGGAACTGCTTCGGTAGCCCTATTGCAGTGATTCGGAATCGCGTTGGGAACTACTTCGGTATCCGTATTTGCACTCGTTCGGCATGGATCAGGCTCATTCGGCTTATCATCTTTTCTCCGGTGGATTTGTAGGTACATTGGATGTCCGTCATATGCTACGTGAGCGTATTGTCTCAGATCGCGGGGTGCGCTTGCTGGCTCTCTTCCCGGTGTGCTTGTGGATTCATCTGTAGGTGTTCTTGCCATCACTTGACTCGGTGCACTTATCTTCGTTCTTTATCGTCGATCTCTGAGTACACTAGTCGATTCATCCCTAGGTGCACTTGCTGCTGCTAGCGTTCTCAATTGATGAATTTATCTCACGATGCTTCGTTCCTGCACTTCTGGTACGGTAATTGTTGCGGTAGGGGTTGCGATTCTGGTATTGTCATCCTCCTCTTTGAAAATCGTTGCTCCGCTGGTGACTAGTCTCATACGGCTTCGTACGGAATATCGATTGGAAGGATTTGATTTGATGTTGATTCCGAAGTCGATTTGCAGTTGTCAATTGCCATCGTAGTTGTGAAGCTCTAGATCACTGAGTCGGGATCTCTTTCAGGATAGTGTACTCGGTAATGTAACTTCGTAACAAATTCGGCGTTGCAATTTCTGCCATAAGGGTGCTTGTTAAGGCATCTTGCAATGGTATTCGGGATTGTACTCGGTGGGGTCTTGCCGCCGGTACATCGTTTATCTGCATCTCTGCATTCTCAATTGCTAGTGTTGTAGCTTATCATCGAATGTAAGTATATTTAGTAGGGTAGAATTCCACATAGCCTCGAGTATATCGCAATAGTCAAAAAAACTGATTGTCATCCATCTCCGAGCATCCCCGGGATAGGCATATTGACGCTCGTAAGTCCAATTCCCATAGTCTCAACAATAGCTCTTTTCCTGGATAAAGTAGCTTTCCACAGGACCGTCGTCTCTCGTATCTGGGACATTATCTCTTGCGCAGGCTTCCAATTGTACTTTATAAGAATACGGCGCTTCTGCTGGTGACGAGGACCGCTGGATGAAGCCGTTGGCTAGGTTCGTTTCAATGTAGGTTTTCGACGTTTTCAGTTCGAATTCCAATAGGTTATAGATCCTCTGCGGAAGTGTTTCTGCCTTGGTCTTGCTAAAGACCTCCACAAAGTCTCGATATTGAGACGGGATACGCACTCCATCGTGGGTGAATTGGCATCCGTCTGTGGCGATCTCCCAGCTGCAGACCCGCACGGATTCGTACGGCTCTGAATCAGCTCCATCAGTGTTAGCCATATGAATGAAAGACAGGATGGAAGCGGTGGAAGGGAAAATCCAGTAGCACGGATCGGAACTGTGAGCCACAATAGGGCCAAGCCCCGTCGTCCAAGTACTCCCTTCGTGACTCGGCGAGCTGGTAGCAGTCATTCAGCGTTCCCCAGCGGACCCTCTTCTGCCGCAACTACCGCCACTGCTCCCTGCTCGCCCATTCAGCATCGACCGGGGCTCGTGCCACCTAGTTTTCATGAGGTGATGCCTTCTGATATTGTTGATGCTCCCTGCAGACCGGTGCCCTCGTCAATTCGTATGGCGAGGGCTGCGATGACCTCTTTAGCAGGTAGGTCATCGAATGCGGTGGCCCCCAAGAACTGAATCTATACAGCTGGGGGTGGTTCACAAGCACCGTCTTCCGCACTTCCATCTCCCTGGGGTAGCGAAGTGATAGTTTGCTCATGTTCCGGGATTCCCAACCGGCATCCGCAAATATAACGACTAGTCTTTAGACCAGTCGATTTCAGGATTCCTAGGTTGGAACCAAGTATGACATCATAAGTCATTATTGGCACAACGAGGACATACGGTTCGTCAACCGGCGCCTAATGTTCAATATACAGACACGACATTGTAATTATTCCACTATCTTACGCCGACATCATACCCAGCTATCAAGGCCTACAGTGGTGATGTGTGTCCGTTCTGATGGCAGTCCAAGTCGCCGAAGCAGTCTGGGCGCCATGAAGAGGCTTGTAGCCTGTCATACTCTAATTGGAGTTAACACAGTAAGATTAAAACTAAAACAAAGAAACAAACACGAGATTGTCGTTTTCCGACTATCTTACGCTGACATGATTACCCGGCTATCAAAACCTAAGGTGGCCGGTTCTGATGGCAGTCCAAGTCGCCGAAGCAGTCTGGGCGCCATGAAGAGGCTTGTAGTACTGCAATCTATAAGACCTTGAATGCGTTGCCTCTCTCCGGTACGTATCGAACATAGAGTTCATGAACTGTGTGAGATACAGTAGGTAGGTGCACTTCGATTGTCCAAAACAATTGTGCTCCTAAATGCACTTCACGCTGCGCAATGTATAGCCGCTATAAGTTCGCTTCAATTGACGGAAAGCCTCACATCGTGGGGTGTCTTCTCCGAATGTGCACTTTGCTTGTGCAGACGTTTCTGGCGGTAAGAGGGCTTAATATGTAGACTGATCCTTCTCTGTAGGTGGGTGTCGTCCATAGTATTGTCTATCTCCGTAGGCGTGCTTCGCTCGAGTAGCGTATCCATATTTATAATTGGCCGTTGAATGCCTGCGCAAGTGGGCTTCTTCGAGGTTGCCAGAGCTGTCCGTGTACACGCCAATTGAAGTCGGTGGAAATCGCTCAATAAGAAGTAATGTAGTTGTAACTGTGCTGACACGTAATTCGTCTGTCGACTTCGCCTTTCGTGCTCGAATTGGCCGCATTCAGGGGTAAGGTCACTCCGACCATTGTAGTTTCTTCGACTGATAATCATATTCAATTGACTCGTAATTCGTCTTTCGACTTCGCCTTTGGTTCTCGGTATTGGCGATTCAGGGGTAAGATCGCGCCATTCTTTGTAGGTTCTCAGACTGATGATCGCGCTCAATTGACTCGTAGGAATGGTGTTCCAACTTAAATGGATCTATCGTATTCGATTTCTCTCATTGGTAGAGTAGAATAGTCTTGTCCTGTACCCATGATAATTATCATCATCGCCGCCGCTGACGCGTCTCGGAGCCAATTGGTCTCTGAACTCGTCCTGGGTGCCCTGAAGAGGCTCAAATTGAATGTTGCAACGATCAAGATCCGTGCCCGCAGTAGTCATGCTTCGATATCTCCGTTTGAAGGCAGTAGTCTAAATTGGTGACTTCATGATGTGGCGCGTCGGTAAAGGGGTAAACTCGTGAAATCCCGTGAGCGAAACGTATCCGTTTACTGAAAAAGCGATAATAGCGTAAGGGCACGTACGCCTTCATTCGGCCTGATAGGCATACGTATGGTAATTGTAGAATATGGTTGCAAACGTGGATGCGAGTGATAGGAGATGTAGATATATAGGTAAGATTATTGCTAGAGATCTAAGGCTCGTGGCAAGCCGACTATATAGAATGGCCATTACCCGGCCCTGGGTAACGTGCGGCCCTTACACTATTTAACGCAGTCGGAACGTACTGAATTGACTACTTTGACTCTTCGCAAAACCGCCTTCCTAATACTGATGTGAGAAAGTAGTCCATGAATTACAATAGCATGTTTGCAAAAGAAATTTACACTCAAGGTATTACTGCGACTAAAACGTATAATTGTTTCACGTTGTTGAAGTGCTTGCCATCGTCCCAGTCATGCATCAAACGGTGCGGGAATTCTTCCTCCGCCCTCATCAATCCGTGACTCGGTCTTCTTTCCAAGACATTGATAATGTACAACACGCCCGAACAATGATTCAGACAACTTGCGTCAGGTATCCAAAGTAATGATTCCCCCAGTCCGGACGGACCCAGTCTGGGGTTGGGCTCAGTCCAGTCCAGTCCAACCTGCTGGCTGGACTGGACATGAGACTGGAAGTCTTGGACTGGCCGGGCTATTTTTCGTTTTAATCATACTGTATTCACTCAAATTAGAGTATGACAGGACCTTCATAACCCCCTCCGCCTCAGGGCATGCCGGCTAGATGGCGGAGCTCCCCCCACGCTACCCTTCGTCCCCGCTGGCAAATGAAAAGGTGAAATGAGAGAAAGGCAAACGGAAACAAAGACAGAAAGAAAGGTCTAACCCAGTTGCCACCCCTGCCGCTCCCAAGCCCAGAGCCCGCTCCCTACTGCTACATCACTTTGGACGGGAACTTCCCGACTTCAGTGGCCGCCAGGAAGTCCATCCCCACTTGGTCGCACTCTTCTATGGAAAACAGCTCAGAGATCTGCACATGTTGGCATCTGCCCGCTTTCCAGCCCGTCGCCTTCCCCACTGCCTTCCACAGTTCCTTGTGGTGATCTTTCCACCGGCTGAAGTGGCGGAAGAGGTGCCCCCGCGTCTGGGACAGTGTCCTTCCACACCACCAGCACTTGTCGTCGTCTCGGTGGGTGAATCGTGCCAGGTAAACTCCAGTGGGCGCGTGCCCGGACTTCAGTCGGTAGAACCTAGCCGCCACGGACTTGACGCTTGGCACCGGGATAGGTCTCTTGGTCCCCGCCTTGCCCTTGAGTCTTTAGCTGAAGTGCTCGCTGCACCTGTCGGCCTCCCACTTCGCCTTGGCTGCTAATATTCCTTCGGAGATTCGTCTAGCCCTATTTGAGGAGGAGGTGTGCGGCCGCTCTATCACTGTGCTTCCGCGCGCGTCTCGGGCTAAGTTGGCTGACATTCTACCTCTTTTTTCCAGAGGATGCCGGAGTGTCCCGAGACCCAGTGGATCTCGGTCGTGATGCCGTGGGCGAGGAGATTCCGCGCTCTTCTGTTCATCCGGCTCGCCAGTCACTGCTCTGGGCCCGGCTCGAGGTGTGCCATTCATCGGATCGCGGCCTGTGAGTCGCTGAAGACTGCCACCATATTCACTCCATGCGCCTGCAATTTGTCTCTCTTCTCAATCGCCATGTCAAGCACAAGTCAGATCGGCCACAGTTCGGCGTCGAAGACCTCCATACGCCCAGTGTCCAGGAAGCTGCGACGAGACCTCCATTGATTTCCATGTTTGCACACTGCTGCGGCTCCCACTCGGCCATCTTCTGAGTGCGATCCATCTGTCCACCACATCCAGACCCCTGCTCCGACTTTGGCTTCTTTCTCTCTTGCCCCGCGTTGCGCGGCGCTCTTGGCTGCGGTGGTGTCGTGGACTGGACGGGCTTGGTCTGGACCAGTCCACACATGCTTGCAATTTCGAGATTGTTTCTTAGTCAAGTACCACCGAACACATGACTCATCCTCACATTTTATCACCGCTCACCTCTAAATACCTACTCTAGGCGAAATTATGACTGTTCTGTCTGAATTCGAGATATATTTCTCCCATTAAAAGACGGATACAGTGAGAAATATACCCTAACCCTGGACACTGTGCTGGACTGCTCCACACCAGTCCAGTCCAGTCCAGTCCTGGTCCAGCACAACTGGGGATTGGTCCGATCCCGGTCCAAAAATTACTCGGACTGGACTGGACTGGACTTGGACGGACCCGGTCCGGACTGATCCATTGCTGGACTGGTGGAATCATTGATCTAAAGCTCTATTACGATGAGATCATACACAAATTCCAACGCCCTGCGAATGATTGGGGCTCTGCAGAATTTCGCCAGTTTGTTCAATACCTGAACATGAGACCATTCATTAAGTACTCACTCGGATACTTAACACGACAGCAGAGTGACATTGATCTGGAAATCCACCAACTCGTTTTGGACCTGAGAACAAGCCTGCAGAACTATCCACCGTCAGTGGTATTTTGCCTCCTGAAACGACTGCTTAATTTCAGCACGGACTGTGGCAACGCCCAAAAACAAGTCAATCACTTGCTTGGAGTTGCAGCAGAGGAAGGTTGCGTTCAAGCTGCTTGCAACCTATTGGCAGCAGGTGCTGAGCGTGACTCCATTGATGAGCAAAAGTGTACACCGCTACACTCCGCCGCGGCAAACAACCACAAGACCACAGTGCTGGTGTTGCTTGATAGTGGCGCCGACAAGGAGGCGAAAGACAGCGAAAAACGGACAGCCCTGCACCATGCGGCAGCGAATGGCCACGACACCACGGTGCAGCTACTCGTCTACACTATGAGGGCCGACATGGAGGCGAAAGACGCCAACAAACGGACGGCACTACACCACGCCGCAGCGAATGGCCACCACAACATGGTGCAGCTACACGTCTACACTTTGAGGGCCGACAAGGAGGCGAAGGACAGCAACGAACGGACGGCACTGCACCATGCGGCAGCGAATGGCCACGATACCACAGTGGTGATGCTTATCAAGACTCTGGGCGCCGACAAGGAGGCAAAGGACTGCAATCAATGGACGGCGCTGATCATGCAGCATCGAATGGCCACGACACCGCAGTGGAGATACTTGTCAAGACTCTGGGCGCTGACAAGAAGGCAAAGGACTACAATCAACGGACGGCGCTGCATCATGCAGCATCGAATGGCCACGACACCTCAGTGGAGATGCTTGTCAAGACTCTAGGCACCGCCAAGGAGGCAAAGGATCTCAATCAATGGACAGCGCTACATCATGCAGCAACGAATGGCCACGACACCAATGTGCAGCGACTCGTCGAAATCATGGGAGTCGACATTGAGGCCAATGACATACCAGGATGTACAGCGCTGCATAGCGCTGCACGAAGGGGTACAGTAGCACGATCCGACTTATCGCAACCTGTGGAGCGAACATAGAAGCTGAAGATGATGACAAACGGACAGCGCTGCATTGGGTAGCTTTGTTCGGGCATAACAGCATAGTCCACCTGTTGGTGAATGAATTTGGGGCAAACAGACAAGCTGAAGACAATCACAGGAATACGGCGCTACATTTTGCAGCATTTTTCGGGCACGAAAACACAGTCCTATTACTTGTTAAAACATTGCAGGTACAGAAAGATGCCAAGGATCAAAATGGGAAAACAGCATTGGATGTTGCTCAAAAAATGTAGGTTGAATGGTTACCCATTGTTGTATGCTCTATGTAAATGCTGTGCTAATGTGATGTCGATCACCTGATCCGACAGCTTGTGAGTTTCTCCCACCTGGTTCCCTCACTAAGGACAGGTGCAGGATACTGATGGCCTGATACGACAGAGAGTCAGTTTCTCCCAGCTGTTCCCCCGCTGAGTAGAGATCCTGGGTACTGATGCAAGCTAGATGGCCTGATCCGATAGCTCGTGAGTTTATCCCGGCTCAATTTCCCGCCTAGTACAGGTACAGGGTACTGATGCGAGCCCAATGCCCTGATCCGACAGAGAGTGTGTTTCCCCCCGCTGCTTCCCCTCACAGTACAGGTGCTGAGTGCTGATGCCAGTCCGATGGCCTGATCGAACTGAGAGTGGGTTTCTCCCAGCTTATTCACTGTTCAGTTGAAATGCAGGGTTCTGATGCGAGCCTGTTAGTCTGATCCGACAGCTTTTGAGTTTCTCCCAGCTAGTTCCCCCCACTCAGTAGCAGTATAGGGTACTGATGAGGGCATGATTGCCTGATCCAACAGAGAGTGAGTGTCTCCCAGCTTGTTCCCCGTTCACTTGAAGTCCAGGGTACTGATTCGTGCCTGATGGCATGATCCGACAGCTTGTGAGTTGCTCCCAGCTGGTTCCCCCCCTCAGTAGAAGTGCAAGATACTGATGCGAGCCCTATCGCCTGATCCGACAGAGTGTGAGTTTATGCCAGCTGGTTCTAGGCTCAGCACAGGTGCATGGTGCTAATGCGAGCTCAATGGCATCATCCGAAAGCCGGTGAGGTTCTGCTATGTGGTTCGACTGCTTACTACAGGTGCAGAGTACTAATACGTGCCCGATGGCCTGATCCGACAGAGAGTGAGTTTCTCCCAGCTAGTTCCCCCGCTTAGTAGATGTGCAAGGTACTGATGCAAAACCGATGGCCTGATCCGACAGCCCGTGAGTTTCCCGCAGGTGGTTCCCTTGCTTAGTACAGGTGCTGAGTTGAAACTTATGCCCGAGGTTCTTATCCTACAGCGACAGCCTGTTAGTCTTTCCGTTGTACTACCCCTGGGTTGGGTGGTGGCTAACATGAACTCGATGGCTTTTTCGTAGCCGGTGAGTCTTTTCAATCATCGTTCGGTGCCATTGTCTTCGGTGACTAACTTTAATCCGATGCCTTAATTGAATAGAAAGGTAGTTTTTCTATTTTCATTTCACCCCCGCACACTGGTCCTGGACTAATATGATCCGGATGGCTTCATTGTGAATTATGGAGTGTAAGTTTTCTTCTTCTGTTATAGCTATGCTTGCTTGAATCGCTTCAACTCAATGACTTTCGTAGTATGTAAGTGTGTCCTGGCGTTAGCGCATCCTGGCAATTGTTTGCTGACCTGAGGCTTTGGCTTGACGTTACAGAAGGTAAGTTTCTACTACAATCTTTCAGCCGCGATATTGGCTGATGAGTGCGATAATTTCATTTACAGCTTGTAAGATTTCTTTGACATTTGCACATACTGTAGATCATGCCTAATTAGGTCCTGGTCTATTTGATTGGACAGCCTCGAGAGTGATGAATGAGTGCTGTCATGACCAATCACCTTGACCGATAGGATATAGGTTGCATGTAGACTAGGGATTTGGCCCGGTGGCTTCCCTAGTGTTCGGTGCTGGCGGGCTCGGGCATGAGGCCGGTGGCTTACGGCCCCCATTGGCCTCGCCTGCCCCCACCTGCCTCGCCTGCCTCGCCTGCCCCCATGGCGAGGAGGAGGGCTCGGCACTGGTACTCGGCATTGGGCTCCGGCTTTGGCAGTCGGCATTGAGTTTTCCTTGTCTCTCTTTCGTATATAAGTCCATAGTTTTCCTTCTCTTTGGATTGACAGACAATTCATCATCTTCTCTTCTTCTCCATCATCTTCTCGTGTCAACATTGCAACCTTACTATTCTACACCGGCATACTCCATTGCTTATTAAGATTTAGGATGTGACTTCTGGGAATCAGATTTAGTGTCAGTAGGTCGCATGGTGTCAGAATGTATCAGGGCAGTCCGTATGTACTATTGACCACTTATTACAGAGCGGCCAAATTATCAGTCCAAAGCGACATGATATATGGAAATCGACTTTTTGTTTTTTTTTGTTTTATTCATACTGTATTCACTCTAATTAGAGTATGACAGAGTCTAAAAACACCACCTCCGCCTCCGGGCGAGCCGGCTAGATGGCGGAGCTCTGGAAATCGACTTTGTGGGGTGTAAATATTTTACACTGATGAAGATTCAATTTCGATTGTTAATAATCAACTTGGTGACTAGAAAATATGTTATTCATATGATATTGTACCGCTTTATAGAGGTGTGCCTGCTCTATTCCTGCCCAGTGCCACCCTTAGTTGCAACTCTACCTCCATTACTACGATCATAGTCGTAATTGTGATAACTTTCCAATGTATTTTTTTAAGCTACATTTAATTAACTAAAATACATCCATCATACATTATCCAACTCGTATACAGTTTTTACCTATCTATGCCTTGGCATCCCCGCCATACCCTTCCCCACCAACTCCCTTACAATGTCGTCCCTCGACACACTGTGGGAGTCAGCGGAACGCTTGACCAGGATATATACATGTATAATTTGGAAATATTTCCGGACCCTGAAGTATTTTTTGAGAATGCCACTAATTGTTTGACCATCTATTAGCCGCTTCCTACAGTCTGTGATAAGCGGTCAACAGTACGTACGGACTGCCTAGAGGCATTCTGGGGTGGTCTTTGATGGGCCCTGAGTGGTTTAGTGCGGGATTGTAGATCCGATGGTGTCAATTCGATATATCCTTCTCATGAGTTAACTTTGTGTTTTACGGACGTTGTGATGTATGTGGTTGGCGGTCTCGGAATTTTATTCTTATGCTAATGTTAGTTATAGTTGTAATTGGCCGGTATGTTTCGTGGTTTATATTGTAAAGTAGAGGTTTCACGGACCATGCAGTTTTTGGTTCTTTACTCCAGCTACTTTCCAACTACTTGAACCAACTTTGGAGTAGTTGAACAGAAGGAAATTCTATGACTTCATAACTCGAAGCGACCCATATTTACGCCTTCTTTGTATTGTTGCAACGACGTGGACGAAACCTGTCGAAAGATAGAGACTTCAGAAGACTATGAAGCTACCTTCCACCATTCACAACCCTCCATTTTGACCAGCCATACCGTATCGAAAGCTTGTGTCTCACCACTTCGAGTAATTTTTCTATCTTTCAAACTCTGCGGTCCTCAATATAGGATTTTTCGCTTGCAGGGGATTACGGGCTCCGCGCTGGATGCATACATCCATGCCTACGATGTACTTAACAAAATTTACGGAACAAAATGACCGCGCCAATTCTTCTGATGTATGCATACATATGACAGATGTCATCGCTCTCAAGTTTTGCTGACGGAAAGATTGGGCTTTGTTGGAAACTGAGGCGGGCGGTGTGAGAAAGTCCAAAAGCGATATCGTTCACTCTATATACAGAATTTCAAGGCCAGATTGGCCGCTATGCCATCGGGCGGACTTGGGTGCGGGCTGAGCGAATTTCCAATAGCTTTTGCCCCAAATCATCAACAGGCATCATGTGAATGCTTGGCTATTACGTGGGTTACCATTTTCAGTATAGCTCTTTTGATATCTTGTCCTCTAGTTAACTCCTTTTCTCGTCTCTGCTTAGAACTTAGATGAGTTTTCCACGCTCACCGCACAGGCGTCCCAATAGTCCGTCCTGTCTGTCCAAGTCCATGCCCGGGACCGGATGACAATTTTCGGGGCTAAAACGTTTCAGACTAGATGGACCGTGACATTCCTTGATAGGACTGCAGGACTGCAGGGATACTGCGGCTGAAAATTTGTTCCGGGAGTTGATTACTTTACTCGTACAGTGTAGAATTTTTTTATGTCCCTGAACTCTCATTCCCGAGTTAGATAGACTGCAGTCCTCTCGGACCGTTGGGAACCCTGCCACCGCAACGCCCGCGTCCGTCGGGTTTTACGCAATTGTGCATGTAGTTCCACCTTGCCACACGAGATTTCTCGATCATCCATGGATATCAGTCTCTCACTAACCTGTCAGTGCTCGCATATATGTATTCGCATGTGCCTTCATGCCTGCGCCTAAAATCCAGCCTCGCTACCACTCTTTCCGAAACCACTAAGTGCGTTGGTGCGGGTAAAGTACACCCCTGAACGCTATTTTGGTGTAAGAGACAAGCACTCGCTTTCGCTTATCTCGGAATTGCCCCGCCGCGTGACCCACCTTCCTGATTTAGGCTAGGCCACACTGCACACCTAGCAGCGGAACGGGCCGTGCCGCATTTGCACCCTGCATCTCCAATTTCAAAAGACTAATTTGCGGTGCACAGTACAAGTAGAGTACTCGGATCCTGCTTGCCGTCATCCTGGAACTAGGTTCGTTGACTCTACCAACCGCCGGAAATTGGGCGGAAAGAATTAGAAAGTGGAATGTGGGACGCCCGCTTTCCGGTATAAGCAAATACTTTCCGATGTCACTTATTACCTTATGTATGCTTGTGATCAAGTTACTCAGTCGATGAATATATAGAATGCCAAGCATAGTGAGATTTATTGCAATCATCAATCGCGAATCACCGGCACTACCCAGGTATCCCAATAAACCGTCCCATCTTTCCCGAGACTAGACTAAAGTTTTCGGGGGTCAAGCTTTTAGGACTCGACGGACCATGGCACTCCATGACAAGACTACGCGGCTGCTGGCCCTATAGTCCATTAATTGGCCCCACATAGAAATTGATATCGATTTAATGAAGCTTGAAATCCCCGCTTTGGTACAAATTCATCTCAGCTGAAGATTTATTCTGGGATTTGGTCGCGGAACTTTCATTCCCTAGCTGGATATACTATATCTGATCCTAGTCAAGACTACGGTCATCTGTACCGGGCCCTAGTCCTAAAGAGTTCTGCACGGGACGAACCAGTCCCTCCATACTCATGCCCCAGACGAGACGAACATGTCGGGCCCCGAAAGACAGTAGTCCGGGCGGACGGTTGGGAGCCCTGCCACTACCACTACGACCATCGTGGCCACCGTGACAACCATGCGGATACGTGCCTGCGCACATATCCTGACACTATTAAAATATCTAGAATGACCCGCAGCACAAAACTGAGTAGGAGCAGGCAAATCGCTTTGATGATAATCACACAACTGCATACGATGCAGCCGAAAATAGTCTCAATACTATGATCCCGCACCTGGCTAACATCATTAGATTCGAAAAGCAAAGAGATGTGTATTAGATGGCGATAATTGGAATGTGATCAAACTTGGGAAACGATATTGTCTGCACGTTCCTCCCGTAGAAACTAACCCCGCAGATATAGCCTCTGGCTCGCAGAGTGTTAGACCTATCGCCGGTGCCTCGGAGGGCGTCACCAAGGGGCTTTCCAGAGTAGTTAGTTGCAGACTGGGGATGTCAGCACTTCTGTGGTAGCCAACTGCAGCCAGATATGAGCACATGATCCCGACAGCCGGGAGAGCCAAAATACCAGCAAGTGTAGGGTATGATACAATATTAATTTGTTTCTATACAGGGAGTAGTATATCACAAGCGTAAGACAGAGCCAGGTGGGCTGCAGAAAAGCAGAGTTTAGGCATTCTCAACATCCTCGTATCTTAGAGTTGGGAGTTCACATTTCACTCCAGTTATCACATGTCTGTTGGTACAACCTTCATCACTCAATCCACAATCAGTATCTGAATGGACCGAGCTCATTTGTGTGATCGCTGTGGATGCGGTGCTGGTAGTAGCATACGTGGTTGTAGAAGCTCTCGCTTAGCAAGCACAGCGGCCTGAATAATGTCTAGCGATATGGAAAGAACCACGTGCATAGACAAATACAGAGAAACGAGAGAAGGAAAAAGACTCGGCATATATACAGAGAACCTCCGTATAACTTCGGGTACGCTGATGCCACACTACGCAGATATGCAACACAATGGTAAAACGCTTTGGGGGTATTGTGTCTACGGTGGTTTTAGATAAGGTTAATTACTGGATCACACGACCCCCCTAGAAACCCTAACCCAAGCAGCCACAATTCTCTGTGATGTAACAAAGCGGCCTGATACGTAATTTCTAAGACAGCAATGGTAGTACCTTGTTTTCCTACCATGTAACCCTTCTCTGATGTCCTAAGTCAAAAATTTTGCGCTTAGTATGTACTATTATCACAGAGTATAGAGCTTTTTTTTTGGTGGGGTATAGATCGTTGTCAGATATTAATTTTGAGCATTTGTATAATATACCGCACTCTGTCAAGTAAAGTGTATCACTTTCGATTTGTTCCTTGCGTTACCGCAGCATCTTGGAATGCTCAATGGCAGCCAAGGGCAAGGTTCCCAACTGTCTGTCCGAACTGGAGTTTTCTGGGCCCGGCACCGCCGTCCATACCTGGTGAACATCCTTTTTGCCCTGGGGCATTCTGGCCGGAGATTAGAACCCTAAAGGCTGGTTCACACCGACTGTAGGTCCCCAGCGGTGGTCACCGTTACTAGATGGGCACAACTACGGCCGGAAACTAGGCCAACAACCAAGTCGAGCTTACCGTAGATATTGCCATTCCAATACTCGGAGGTAGAAACGGTGATTCGACGTGTATTGGTAACTTCTCACCCGGTCAGCATACCTCCTACATAGTCGATCCGCGCTGTTGATTCGCTTCACAGAGCAGGTGGCCCGTGGGTAAAAGTGGTATGTTATTTTCTCATCACCTCAACATCTTTTAGCTTAAATATCACGTCAAAAGACTGTAAGGTCCTACAGGGTTGTAGTCAAGATTTTAGAAACCCTAGGGCAAAAGGGGGCAGGAATTCTTAGCCCGGAAAATGGTAACCCAGGGTCGGGCATAGCTCTGCAGGGACGGTTGGGAAACCTGTCCGAGTGGTATCCTCCAACGCCCGGTGGTCAACTCACGTCCCAAGGAGGACGGGGTATCTCCTCGGCAAAGGTCTTTAGGTCATTCATTATGCCTGTATATGTGCATTTGCTTCACTTCTCAAAAAATGATCATTCAATCCCATTCATGAAAAGTCATCTAGGTCTGTGCATATAGAGTTATGAATTCCTAGCTATATAGGCCCAACAGGCCTTCACGAGCATCAGCCAAGACAAGCCTCAAATTGCGGTTGGCAGGCTTCTTGCGGTGGCAGGCATTTGCGGTGGCAGGCTTCTTGTGGTGTGGGCATTTCAAATTCAGGCTGTTGAGAACCATGGGCACTCCCTAATTAGCCAGGCTTGGAAATCAACAACCTGACCACCGGGGCCTATAGAGCCGATAGATATCATAGAGACATACAACGTAGTAATAAAACGATTCGGCACTCAACAGAAATCACCCAGGTCTCCTCATTACTGGTCATTGCAAGAACCGATTAAATCATAGCACACACTCCTGCAAAATACAGTCTTGACATAGACAACAGTGTTTGCCAGACTATCTTGCAACCCTCAAACAGCCCGGTGGACACCCTTTCCAATCAATTGGCCGCACGGTATTTAATCATACAGAGCCCACCATCATTATCCAGGGTGTGGCATATATAGACAGCTAAGGTTCTGCGCAGGATATAATAGGCTCCAGCTGAGGTTGCCACTCCCTATCTTGGTGTTTTCATGTGAAATTCGCAATTGATTACATTACCTAAAATTCTCTTCTTGCGCATTGGAATCTTGTAACCATCTATGATTTCAAGTTCAAGTGAAAGCTAGCCACCTGTTGACTAAAGGATTTAGCCCAAAGGCTACCAGAACTAAGGCGAGCACTAACTTTTGCGGACTTGGTACGGAGCCTATCTCTCTGCCAGCCTTATGGTTGGTGCGGTGCCTATCTCCCCAGGGCCCTTGGGCTCAGTACGGAGTTTATCTCCCGGCCAGCCTTGGACTTAGTGCGGTGCCTATCACCCCGTGATCCTCGGGCCTGAGTAGTGCCTTTCTTGTGATACTTTGGTCTTAGTGCTTGATACTTTGGTCTTAGTGCTTTTCTCTTAATGATTTGTGCTTAGTGCTTGAGATAATATCTTTCTTTATATATATGGCTATCTTTTTCGTCGGGAAAAGCTTCGGTGTTACCGTAATCGAGATTTATTGTGGCCGTTACCACGGTAGTATGATATGTTATGGGCATTACCGCCGTACTACAGTGTGTTATGGTGTCCTATGGTATGTTCGTCCCATGTCTCTGGAACCGAGATTTGTTAAGGCCATTACCGCGGTAGTACCGCACGTTATGGGCATTACCGGCGAGTTGCAGTATCTAACGGTACATTTGCATACATTACTACTGCTTTTAAGATATTATGTATGGCATCATGAAAATTGAGCACACTGAGTGTTGAGAGTAAAAGAGAAAGAACGAAGAAGCTCAATTGTCTGTCGATTCAAAGAGAGAGAAAACTATGGACTTATATACGAAAGAGAGAGAAGGAAAACTCCATGCCGACTGCCAAAGCCGGAGCCCAATGCCGAGTACCAGCAGTGTTCCTAAGCGGCCAGGTCGGCCTGGCTTTGCATAAGCCGGGCTTGTCCGGCCTTAGCGGCGGCTTTCAAATGAGGGCCGGGCCAGGTCTGCAGGCTTTTCCGGCTGGCCTGGCGGCTTTTCTTGGCGGCCTGCAGGCTGTTCTTGGCGGACTAAGCCTAAACAGATTATTTTGTTCGAAAGATTCTCTGCTGCCTTTACTAAGAAAGTCTCTAAAGTACGAAACATAAACCATATCCAACTCAGTCATTGTAGCCCTGCCATTGCCGTATTCCATTCATCAACCAGACCAAGGCTCAGTGTTGTCAACCGTCCCGGCCGTCCGACATCACTGAGGACGGGACGGGACGGCGGCTTGCCGTCCGTCTTGAGCTAGGACGGAACGGCGCCGTCTTTTTTGAGGCCGGACGGGGACGGACGGAAGGGACGGCCGTTGACGGTAAATTTCCTTCCCCGGCCGTCCCCGGCGGTCATCGGCCGACATCCATTGATGATTCGCGAGTCATCATACATAATACACATTCAGTTATAATAAGTACATTTCTCCGCTATCTTGACTGTGAATCAACATCCTTCAACATCTGCTCGATCCGAACCTGAATTCTTACTACTGATTGAGAGTCTAGAAATATAGATAAATCTATTTATATCTTGTACCGCGCGATCTAGAGTTAAAGTATATGTATTAATAGTAACCGCCCGATGTCGGCCGGTGACGGTGGATGACGGCCGGGCCATGTTGGACCAAATCCTGGCGCGGAAGGAAGTGTACGGCGACTGATGGTGCAACTGCCAAATTGGTGACCAGCATATTGACTTCTAACAAGCGTTCTATTAGCTCGTTGTATCCAAGCTTGAATCAGAGGAGCTGTACTTGGTCGATATGGTACGAAATGACACGGCATCCCATCCAATAACGCGCGAGAACCCGCGATTTTGTCATCCCGAATCTCGTCGTGCGATGGGAAGGCTAACGTCTAGTTACCATCCTGTAGTTCTCACTGCACCGTAGCCTGAACAGGTAACAAGAACGAACAAATCTACGAAACAACTTAAAACTCCATTTCCATCCAATTCCATCAAGTTCCATCTGGTTCTCGTATCTGCATTAACATAGTCCCATTGTTTCGAGAATTTCTTATGTTTCCTCTTGGTGAGCATTGTTAGTATTCGGCCACATGGTTATCCGTGTGTATGTAAGAGTAGTCGACTATCCTGCGGGAATAAAGATCTTGACTATTATGATAGAACACGTCGATGTGCTTCGTTCAAACCTTGATGATCTCGGTAGTGATCTGTGCGAGTGCTCCTTGATTATGATAGTAGACAGGTAGCGGTGCTGATGTGATTGATGCGTGGTTCTGAGAGCCGTAAATATCGTTCTGCTATTGTACTAGCCATCTCTCTTCTGCATCTGAGCATGCGATGTATTCGGCAACGAAGAGTCGATGTCAGATATGGTAGCGGGCGCTGTGAGAAAGTCCAAGAGCCATGTTTTCTCTACCTAAGCAATCTCTCTATATACAGAATGACAACCATATTGGCCCCTCCGCCATCGGGCGGATTCGGACACGGGTCAAACGGGTTTCCAATACACCAATTCCATAACAACTCCGCTCATACAAAGTCACAGATAAAGAGCGCCAGAGTAGGAGAACGACAAAAGAAACAAAGACTAACTACAAAAGTCAGATGAGACGGACTCGGCATCCAGCCGGGTAAGCACTGTGCTTTCAAAGAGAGTGAAATGGTGGCGTGCAATGACCCATGCAACCCTAACCCAGCTCAACGTCAGTTCATAACAACCACCCGCATCCGTGAGTAAAACCAACCACAACATACAACATGACAAAAAAGATACAGCGACACAAAATCCAGCCGAAACTAACAGATGCCCATACTGGTACGATATTGCACCAATTTCTCCCTACGCAGAGCCTTTATCAGACTGTCTGCCACCATAACTGTACTCCAAAGTAACTTCTCCTCGTTCCACCTTCGCCCCAATAAAATGATGCTGGGTTTGGATATGCTTGGTGCGAGCATGGTACTCAGGTTTGTGTGCATGAGCGATGCAGCTTTGATTATCAGCAAAGATGATGATAGAAGGCAGTATCTTGCGATCCAAAATTTCACTAAGAAAGTGAAGCCAAATTGCTTCCGTAGTAGACTGAGTGATTGCCATATACTCAGCTTCGGTGGAGGACAAAGCCATGGTGGCCTGCTTCTTGTTTGACCACGACACTGGTGATTGAGACTAGCTAGAAAATGTAGGCGCAAGTGCTGTAGCGCGAATCCAGACACCCAGCCCTATCGTTATCATTATAACCTGTGATCTCGATATCCCATAGAATCTTTGGATAGTGGGCTTTGTCTTGGGAATGGCTTCGAATCCGGCACACCCTGTAAGGTGCAAATTCAATGATACAGATCCTCGAACTACCTTAGGCTGTGATGGAGGGCTGAGAGATGATCGGTGCAGGCAGCACTGCAGAGCCGAGATATTGGTCCCACACTATACGCAATATCTGGCCTAGTACCCAGCATTAGGTTCACGATCGAACCGACGATGCTTCGACATAGAGTTGCATCCTGTTGGTAAAGAATGTCCATATTCCATTCTGAGCTTTGGACCTGGACTGAAAGGAGTGCTTCATGATTGGCTGGATGAGAACTGAAACTGTCGAAGGATCTCAGCCTACCTCTCCTGTGAAAGATGAAGTCCATATGCCTCTGCAGTAACCGCAATTGATAGAAAGTAAGAGAGAAGACCAAGATCTGATATCTCAAAGCGAATATTCCAGTTCTTCATTAACTAGACTTTTCCAATTCGCCAATCAAGACAAGGCAGTGTTCCTAAGCGGCTAGGCCGGCCCGGCTTTGCATAGGCAGGGCGTGGCCGGCCTTAGCGGCGGCTTTCAATGAGGGCCGGCCTGGGCCTGACGGCTTTTCCAGCCGGCCTGACGGCTTTTCTTGGCGGCCTGCAGGCTGTTCTTGGCGGACTAAGCCTAAACAGATTATTTTGTTCGAAAGATTCTGTGCTGCCTTTACTAAGAAAGTCTCCAAAGTACGAAACATAAACCATATCCAACTCAATCATCGTAGCCTTGCCATTGCCGTATTCCATCAACCAGACCAAGGCTTATGCAGGCCGATGCAGGCTTTTTAAATCACGTGCAGGCCGGGCGGCTTCTGACCCAGGCCGGGCCGGGCCGCCCTTAGCGCAGGCTTTCAGAATGGAGGCCGGGCCGCTTAGGAACACTGCCTATAGGAAGTTGGGCTCCATAAAGTATTGCCATTGCTCGACAAACAATGGTCCTATTAACCCTCTCTGCCACTCTATTCTGCTCCTGTTTATAAAAAGCAGATATCTCATGCAGAGCTAGAGGAAGCCAGATAATACTAGAAAGGATCGGGAATATGAATTCCCCACCATTATCTGAGCGAATTGCCTTGATCTTTACTCTATGCATGGCCTCACACTGTAAAGAACGTCTTTGACACAGCCAAAAGCGTCAATCTTCTTGATTGGTTCCAATTCCATCCGAGAAGTCGCATCATATCTGAAACTAATATAATATTGCGCTCCTCCGAATACTTGAGGAGTGGGAGAGCGCGGAAACAGATATAACTGGATGGAATCGTACAGCTAACGCCGAGTACATTCGATTCGGGTCAGAGTAGACCTGATCGAGAATAGTCGAGGCTCTTTGTGCTAGTTTGGATGATGTGTGGCGGGTCTTGTACCACTGCTGTCAGGCAGTACATGTTCCGATGCCTGCGGAGATCAATTTGATTCTAGAGGCTGGGTCGTTTCCAATTGTGTGATTCCTTTGAAGCCAATATGCCCAAGGCATAGATGCTATTGCAGCAACAAACTAGCAGAAGCCATCATCCTGGAAGGAGGCTGGATGGGAGGAATCCTGGGGGAATGCAAAGTTGTGGCCAGTGCTATGTGAACACGGGGATTCCTCCTCGTGTGGAGAACATAGAAATGGCCTATGGGTATATGGTCGGTGGTGTTTGCGCCGTTGGTGATGTGCATGATATGATCCCCGCCACCTCAATCTGGCGCAATGAACACTATCTGCGAGCTAGACTAATGAATCAGGCGAAGGGATAGAAGCGAGTTGAATCCAAGAGAAGAGATATGGAGCACATTTTTGAGCGTTATGCCCAGTGTTCCTAAACGGCCCGGCCTCCATTCTCAAAGCCTGCGCTAGCGGCGGCCCGGCCCTACCTGGGTCAAAAGCTGGCACGTGATTTAAAAAGCCTGCATCGGCCTGCATAAGCCTTGGTCTGGTTGATGGATGGAGTACGGCAATGGCAGGGCTACGATGATTGAGTTGGATATGATTTATGTATCGTACTTTGGAGGCTTTCTTAGTATAGCAGCGGAGAATCTTTCGAACAAAATAATCTGTTTAGGCTTAGTCCGCCAAGAACAGCCTGCAGGCCGCCAAGAAAAGTCGCCAGGCCGGCCGGAAAGCCTGCAGGGCCGGCCCGGCCCTTATTCGAAAGTCGCCGCTAATGCCGGCCTGGTCGCTTAGGAACATTGGTTATGTCTCCAGAGTGGGAGGAGAGTACTCATCGACCTGGGCCATCTAGGTGATACGCTGCCCTGTATTGGCAGACCGAGCGTTGGCAGACCCCTGTGGCCTGCGATCCTCCCTCGCAATTCTCATCTTGCAGTCCTTTGCCCAGTGTCCCTTAGAATGACAGTACAAGCGTGAATCGTTGGAGCGGTTCCTATGCCGCTGTTTGTGTAACCCCTTCAATGGCTTCCCATTCTTACTATAGAATGCAATGGAAGCTACTTTGCCCTCAACGAGCTTCTCATATTCCAGAACCAATCTGGCAAATACCTCTTCGAAGATCAGTGACTCAGAGTTGGTTATGATAACTCTGAAAGTGGTACCCAAAAGGAAACTGTTAAGTAAGTGCGATATCTTGTCGTTGTCCTCATATGTACCGCAGCCAGCGCTGAGAAATCGATTGAGGAGCTTCTGTAACTTCTAGGTAATATCCAGCGTTTCCTCCCCTCGATACTGAACCTTAGACGACTCGCTACGGAGGAACCATATCCGCTGCTTGTCTTGCCCTGGTGTCGCTCCTTGAGTATCTTCCGCAGAGTCACTAGATCTTTCTTGGTTGAATACATCTTTCGGTGGTTTGCATGCAGCATTCATCCTAGAATGCCACGAGCCATGATAGCTTTCGCATCTCATGCCTGCTGGCTCTCCTCGATCTCCGTCAACGGAGGCTGAAGCCCTGGAGGAAGTAGAGGCAGAGATATTGGAGGATACAGATGCGGGTACTGATTCAGAGTCGTCCTTGATTGCGCCTGGTCGAGGTTTCCGGCCTTCGTTCATTGGAAGACAATCCTTTTCAGTAAAGATGTATGTGGCAGCGAGCCAGCCTCAAAAATCCGAATGGGAGCTGAGGGGCTTGTTGATGCCAATGGAAGCAAGAGCAGACAGATCAGAAGCTGATCGAATGGTGTACCAAGCGCCAGTTGATCGGAAGACCTGTGTGGGGAGGACGGGAAATTTCTCTGTGAGGTATTTCTCTGTGGTTGCGCGAGATATCACTCGGCCGGAAGTCGCTGTAGCGTGATAGGTGACCAAGGATGATCCTAGTAGCAGCAATAGTCGAGAGGGTAATTTGATCTTGCTTGCAAGAATGCCAGCATATATCTCCACCATTGCGACTCTTAAGAAAGACGTGGCCACCTTGAGACTAGCAATAGCAACTATGGCGGGCGCAATCATAGACTTTAAATCCAACGAGACCGTTGTTGCCGTTGAAGTTCGATCGAAAGTCTACTATGGCTTTGAGACAGTAATGGATTCTCTTTGCAGCGGTCATTTGGCTGGTGAGTGGTCAAGTGTTGTATCGGCAGAGAACGGAGACTGCATATGACATATCAGACCGTGTTGCATGTGCTGCGTAAATTAATAATGCCCTGATCGATTTGTAATGCTTGACGTTTTCTTTGTTGAGCTCCTTCTCCATCTGACCGTCGGTTATAAGGAATGCGAACTGGCAACGGTCCGTCCAGCCGGCCTGTAGTCATTAGGCGAGTAGCGTACAGTCCGGCACCGGCCACTGTTTTGTATCCCTAAGGCGTCCAGTTCTCAAATCCCCAGGACCAGGGTAATGTGGGTGGGACGTAGGTACCCGCCGAGTGACATCTCGTGCCCGCTGCTTTTAGTAGGAGCCTTTGTTAACTCTAATCGCGCGATTGAGCTAGCCGTACTACTGTATTGTGTCTCAGCGAGGCACTCAATTGTTTGGTTGTAGTAGCTATATTATGATAGTTACTCGGTCATCACTTCATAACCCTTGATCACGTTCCATCACTCGGATTCACCGTTGAGTCACTCCATATCCTGCAGGGCGCTATAGGTTGACGGCCTTACTTTGCAGGAGACTGTAACCCCAATCGAAAGTGAAGGCGCCTGGGAATTCGTAATCCGGGCCAGGGCGAACCTTCGGACAAACTAGACAGACTTTTTCCTTTCCTGGTCAGTTAAGTCGAGTTTAACATTCGGATCTTCGGAGTTGTGACTTCGTGACTATCTTGCATGTAAAATAGGTTGACAATCGTGGTGATGAAAGCCTTCGGGCCCAGACTGATGCCAGTGCCATTCTCAGCGCGTTGGATCTCGATACCATGGAATTGGCGAGCCGGGCCAAGGTTTGTGTTTTATATTCCTCTTGGAGGTTCGCCTTGCCCTTAGGCTTTGAGCCTAAACTGAGCTAGAATGGTTCCGAACATTTGGCATGTGTCGAAAAAGGGGCTTCTTCACTTTCAACCTATCTTTCCACTGCTGTACTTCATGCCAACCACCTATCTCGATTTCCATCATATGGGTCCAGCAGTTGTACGATATATTGCATTGGAATTTCATAGATCCAGATCCTGGTATTGTGCCTTCTCTGCGATGCTTTTCGCTTTCTCCAATATTTTCTGCAGCTTATCATAATCTTCCTGGAGTTGCCTGAATTTTTCATCATCTTTTTTTACGAGATGAATCAAATTTAAGTTTGGCGTCCGTGGGGATATTAACCATTGTGGGCCAATGCTTTGTGGTGTCGGATAGCAACTTCATTTTCTATGTATGACCTTGTGGGATATCTGACATGTCCTTCATCCCGACTTTTGCAGCCTTTATTGGGGTGGCCAAAACTCCTACCGCTCTATTCCTTTCCTCGAGTAGTTGCGCTAATGATGGAATCTGTTTTAGCAGTCTTGCCAGTGTTTCCTTCATTGCTCTGCCATGTTCGACTGCAGCTCCCACCCCCTCGAATATAACCCCCTAATTATTCCATACTCCCTCAAATAATCCGACCTAGTTTGCTTGAGCTGCTATCGCTTTCCCTATCAGTAATATTTACAGCTTCCCGATTCCGAGATTGTTTGCATAATAACTCCGGCATAGGTGTCTGCAGGTGGTGTTTCCAACAGGTGCGTATCGTTTTGATTGTGCTTCAGCTATAGGGAGATCCAGTAGTATGAGGAGAAAGGCTGCTGAGTGTATGCTGGTGGATCCACATGTTATTGTTGCCGCCTTTTCCCTGTGGTGTTATGTTCACTAAGTAAGTGATGTATTATTAGTACTTGTTGCAAATGAACATTTTCTATTAGCCAACATTCTCCTATTTCATTGCAAATCGTATATTGGGGCTGATATGGTTGGGGTTTTGCGTGTATAATTGTAGCGAATATCTTTATGCGTTGCTTTACTGCTGTGCATCATACGCTGCTTATATGTGCCGAGGGTATTGCGTGATTTCGATGGCTGATTTTGATATTTCAATCATTGTTTGCTGCCCCACATATTCCCTGCTGATATCACTCGCAATATCTTCTCATCGTATCGTCATAGACTACTCAGTCTTGTAGAGTATATTCTTGTACTTGAGTGTTAGTTAGGGTGCGTAATGTGGGAGGCAAGTGTCGTCTTGCACGGTCCCCATTTTTCCAGGCTTTCAATATCCACATCCCATCGAATAATCTCGCAGAAGTTTCTTCCTAAAATTGTGTTAGTTGTTCATTATCTCATCTCCTATGGATTATATACGACTTATTCAGTCGCGCCAGCATTTCCCACTCATCATCCGTATTTCTTCCTACCGCTGTATACTCTTGTGTTTTTATGGTCTATCGGCCGTCACATCTTCATATTGGGAGAGGGGTGGAATTTTCCTCTTCCGCATAGTATAGCAGGTCTCAGGGTCGTGTTGGTCTGGCTTGTTTTTTCGTAGACACTTGTTGGAGGTTTATCCTACGAGGCATCATTTCCCCAGATTGCTTGGCATATTTGTCGCTCCCATTCGGTTTCCTTTTCGAGTTCCTCGATGGATTCGTTCCTTCTGAGATGCTGGCGATTTCTAACGTCATAGACGCATTCCATGTCATCTGTTTGGTTTCCGAAGACGTTAGTGTCTCTGGGATTCTCTGGGTGTACCTGAGGGTCAGGGGAGACATTTACAGTGGAGACATTTCTGTCTCGCTCCTCGATTCTTGGGTGCCTCTGGGTTCTGTGAGGTAAGTCAATTGATCCCCGTTCTCTGTGTGTAGGGCAATCTTCATACTTGTAAAGACTCGATCCCATAATTGAGTGCCCCCCGGCCCATTCGTTTGATTCCGTGGTCGGTTGAGGAAGTCCTTCGTCATCGTCTGGTCTTCCCTGAGCACGTTCCCTTTCCCTCTTTCGTCGTTCTCTTCTCCTTTCGTTACACATTCTTCCTCCTCTCCTTCGTTCCCTCCGAGGCCGAGACTGTGCTACCATCATCTGTCTGGGTCCCTTTGGAGGACCGTTCTCCTTAATCGCATCATGAAGCTCCTGGTTTCGGCTGGTAGCAACAGGGCCTGATATGACCCTTCGTTGCTGGACTCGTTTTGTGATTCCTGAGGAGATGCTAGGGGTCCTGATCATGATATATATTGACTCGAATCCGACTGTCTGATTGGATCCGGGAAATATAGAAGCAATAGTCTTAAAGAATTTTTATTATAATTGTTCTAATAGTTTGCTCATTGAGTTTTACTCGAAGTAGTCGCTCTTTGAGGCTTGTTGATGTTGATACAAATTCTCTTACTCGGGGATTTGTCTGGCTTCTTATATCCTCCTGCTCTCACTTATTGGCCAATTAGCTTTCAGTTATTGATACAGGGGTATACTTGCCATGGTTGCCTCCGTCGGGATTGGTTATTCAATCTACTATTCCGTTATATTGGGATATTGTCGTTTTTCTTGATCGAACCAATTTTCATGTGTTATCGTGAGTGAATCCAAACAATCCGCGTTCACCACCATTATTCTGACGTAATGATGTCCCAAACGTATCTCCCTTTCCCCCACCTTGCAGATTTCCAATCTTCGGCGAGGGATATCCACGTTGTTAGTTCTCGACTCCGGTTCTCCAGGTGCCATTGCGTCATAAACTTGTTATCGTAGTTCTCTGATAGGCTACTGACTTGGAATGCGGACTTCGTCTCGATATGCACTGATTGTCCTCGTAAGCCCTGCACAGTTTTCTCGATCGAACATCCGTTTCCGGCGTTCCAATCTATTTTTTAATATCCAATTAAGTGTATTTGGTCGCATCATCCGGATGGCATTTTCTTGCCATCGGTTCCGGGTCTACCTACAGGTTATCTCAAGCTTATCGTCTTGTGTGTAAACGGGTCCATTTTACGAAATAAATTCGAACAATACGCCATACACGTAATCACCCCCACTTACTTTCCACACATGATCGTCATCATACATACGACCGCACGTCATGCATCGTACTAGCTTTCGATAAATCCTACTTGCGGTTGACACACCAATGTTTTCAACAACCCGGTCTCAGATAGGGATCAGTACAATCAAGTGCGGATGCAAGATCCGACTGAACTGGACCGCAGACTGGAAGTCTTGCACAGGTCTGCACTGGTCTGCACCAGTTGTTCTAGTTCGTTCACGGAGGTGTTCCTCCACAGAGAGACCGGTCAATTCACGGAGTCCCACCTTCCGTGAATGGACCAGTTCATTCGCTGTGTACCCCACCTCCGTTGATAGACTAATTCATTCACCGAGCGTATATGCTGTTCTTGTCCATTCACGGAGTCAATCTAAAATTGGATGTCTTGGCGTAGTACAATTACACTATACCCCATGTCATCGTTTGAAACCATCTCATCTTCCACATTTCCCTCCACCTCATTTCCCTCCTTCTCATTGCCCTCTTCCTCTTCTCTTCCTCCCCAGTGACCTCTTCCTCCACTTGAACCTCCCCATCATCAGTATCCAGTTCTGTCAAATCGCTGCTCTCACCGGCAGTATCCTCAGCAGATGTGGGATCAGTACGTTTGAAAGCATCTCCTTGATTATTTGCTCGACTGCTTTTTTCATTGTGACTTGGCTCGGGTGGTGCTGTTCTTATGTTTTGTTCGAGATTGAAAGTACTAGATAGCGCTACAGAAATCCCAGTATTTGTGCACTGTGCACCACCATCTGGGCCATGGCCATGAATTGTGCACTCGACTGTCGTGTTGAAACAGTTGCGCTGCGCTGAACGTATGCAGCTGCGCTGATTGAATCCAGCTGGATAGAGCCAGCTGAGTGTACGTACATACCAGTCGTGTTTTTTGTTTTAATCATTCTTCATGCACTCTAACTAAAGTATGATAATACCAAATTCCCCTCGCCCTCCGGGTAGCAGGCTAGGTGGGGGAACTCCCTTCCTTCTACTCTTCTCCTTAGACAAATGAGAATTGCAAGTGAATGGCGCGCTAGAACAAAGAAAAGCAAGCCAGTGCGTGTGCATATATGCATGCAGAGCAGTGTAATTGCAATGTTTGATTGGCTCCGTGAATGAACCAGTCAGTTCACGGACGTGGGGTACGGACTCCGCGAACGAACCAGTCAGTTCACAGAAGGTGGGTCTCCATGAACTGACTACGGAGGAACCGCCTCCGTGAATGGACTAGAACATATGAAAATGTGCTAATTACGCTCAACCAAAAAAAACAACTACAGTGTACACCATCATCGTGATGCCTCGACGTCATCGTATAACTACAATTACACAGTGCTCTGTGTCATCATCTGACACCGCCTCTTCCTAGTTCCCCGCTTCCTCCACATTATCCTCTTCCTCCTCATTGTGCACCCCTGTGAACTCTTCCTCTTCAAGAACCTCTCCTTCTTCAATATCTAGTTAGATTAGTAGCTTTTGCTATTATCTCTAGCGGAAATGGAATAAGCCTGCTCCCGTGTATCACTTTGTGTCTTTGCTCCAAGTCGATATTGATTCTGCCTGCTCATAGGAAGTTGTGTTTCGTTTATGACGGAAAGTTCGGGGCGGGTCCTCGTAGTGTAGTGGTTAACATGCTGATGATTGGATAAGAAGCTGTGCCACTATACTACTGTGCTACGGGTTCGAATCCCGGCACCTGCTTCACAAATAACCTCAACCCGCCTCCTGCGCTTTCGATTGAACATGCTGGTCAGTCAACCAAGACCTAGTTAGGGGGTGGGGCGGAATGGACAGGGATTGGCCGGTTGGGGTATTCCACTGCGATGACATCAATGAGATCCTGCATGGGAGAGGGGGATAGTAGGAGGGGCGGTGGGGGGGTGGATAAATGGGGGGAAGGAGAAAGGGATGGTACAATCTGACCGAGGGCTGAAGGTACTTAGTGGTGCTGAGTGAATTCAGCTGGATATGGCCAGCCGAGTGTGGATAGATGCATGCGCATATATGCATGTAGTGCATTAACAAATCTGCAAATGAGCTAGTCCATCCACGGAGGTGGGGTATACTCAGCGAATGGACCGGTCTCTTCACGGAGGAACTGCCTCCGCGAATCGACTAGAACACCCTGCAATGAAATCTAGGACTAGTCCAGACTGATCTGACCATCTTCTACACCCTTATCCCTTAGCGTCATAAATTCCACTTGATCCCTATACATGAGTCATTTCCATCACACCATCTTTATCGGCGTTATGAAATAACAGTAGGATATAACATTATGTCCGATAATAATTCTTGAGGGCTTGCAACCACCACCCTCTAAAAAAATATTGACTCACGATTTAGCCCAAAAGTCCTACAAGCTGCTTGAATGGCCTGGAAGGCCATCGAAGATACTAAAATGTTCTAGAGTGTGATTTCTAATGTTCTTACTAATTCATATGTATTCATTCACGAACTATTACAGACGGCCGACTGCCAAGCTCGGCATGCGATGTGGCTTTCATGCTGCGCAGCCACTGTGCCACACCACGTGGTGAGCTTGGCAGTCGGCAACTGAGTATATAATAGGATTGTTGAGATCAATCGAACACGAATAAAGATATTGAATTGACTATCGTACAAGAGTGATTGTTTAAAGAACAAGAATGAGAAAGACAGGCATATATATACAGGAAGGGAAAGACCGTGCTCGGCGAAGCCGAGTATGGCATCTAAAGCCTGATGCCGAACATCACTCCGAAAGCTAGACTTCGGCATGGGGCTGGTGGTGACCCATTGGGGCTATAAACCACCTTCCAAGCCTACCTTGACGGCTGTTTAAGACCTTAAATCGACGACTTCGCCACGTGTTATCTGATTGACATGATGATCTGTTCGTACAATGAGAAAGGAGTACGAAGAGCCTGTGTGAAAAGTACTGGAACGGCTATGTTGGTTCGGTCGCTATTGCAACGCCAAAAAGTGCCATTTCGGAGCCTCGGAAGTCTGCTTTCTCAGATTTGTCATCAGCCCAGACGGGATCGGCATGCAATTGGACCGCATCCCACGATTGAGGACTGGCTGACCCGGGATGAGCTTGGGATGTAGAAGTGCTTCACTGATTTACGAACTTCTACCGGTGGGTCATTAGGAAAAATGCTCAGCTAACAGCACCCGTATCGAACTTGCTGAAGTTAAAGGTTGGCACACGAAGTGGGAATTGATTTGGGAAGCAGAACTCGCCTTACGGAACCTCAAAAAGGTCTTTACTGAAGCGCCGATCCTTCAGCATTCGACACAGCAAAGCCGTTCATTCTGTAGACCGGTGTAAGCAGCTTCGTATTGTTTAGGTATTATCAATCAGTACAACAGCTTCAGGACCCTCCAAATAGTCAATTTCTACTTCCGAAAATGCTCTCCCGTGGAACAGAAATACGCCACGTATGGCGCATGATTTTACTATACTGCTACATCTCGGGTTGGTTTTGGATGCTCAAGGTATCTATTGGGGACAGCGGCTACTCGGAGTGGACAACCGGAGGTGATTCCAGAGGATGTGCCGGTAAAGTTGGAATGTAGGTGTATAGAGAGTATTGATCCCATAGCCTTGCGCAGCGTCAACAAGTCCACAATGTATGCTGATGCCGTTGACTCGGGTAGGTCGGTGACGAAATCTATGGTGACTCCTTTCCAAGGTCGATGAGGTGGTGGCAGTGGGATATTGGTGCCGTCGCGTGCATGGTGCGGTGCCTTCATTCGGTGGCATACCTCGCATCCGGTAACGTACATTCGTACTGCTGCATCTATCCCAGGCGAGTAGAAATCTCTAGATACGAGTTCAGCAGTTCCAAGGGCTCCAATGTGGCCAGTTTCGGGATTGTCATGGAAAAGAATTATCACTTTGCCGCAGAGAGGTTCTGGTACATATATCCTCACCTCGTAGGTCAGGGCCCCTGAGACGACTTTCCAATGCGTATGCGAGTCCGTCGCACCCTCCGGTCTACCATTTTCTGCCAGGTCAGGGTAACCGACCATTGGGATATCGACGATTGCCTTGTTAGCGTCGGTAGCCAGTGTGTCGATACCGTGAGCTGTCTTGATAGCCCTTAGGAGATCATTGTAAGGTTCAACGGCTGCTAAAGTGGCTAAACGTTGTGCAGTAGATCTCTCATATCCGACCTTATAATCAGGTCGTCTAGAGGGTCCACCTGCAGAGTTCCTGTTTCCTGCCAGATGCTCGATGACAAAGTCGTATGAAGAAAGAATCTCCGCCTATCTAGCCAGTCTGCGGGGGAGCACATTTGATATTTGGAAATACTCGAGATTCTTCTGATCGCATTGTATAGAGATCCTGGGATTTGCCCCCGCGACATAGGGTCGCCATTGCTTCATCGTCTCCACAACCGCAAGGAGCTCCCAATCGTACGTGTTATAGTTCTGTTCAGCAGGAGAGCATTTTCGGAATTAGAAATTGACTGGTCTCAGAGTTCGGAACCGGTCATACTGATTGAGGATGCCGGCGATTGCGAAGCCGCTGCATCGGTCTGGAGAATTAGCGGCTTTGCCGGATCCGAATGCTGCAGGATCAGAGCTTCGGTAAAGGCCTTCTTGAATGTCCAAAACGCTAATTCGGCCTCCAGAGTCCATTCCCATTTCGGTTGAGGTTTATTGGGCATCGCGAGCGCCTGGCTTGCGGAGTGTGTGCTCTTTCTGTCGTCGTCCTCAGTAGCTCTGTTAAGGGTAGCATTACCTTCGCATATTTCCTAATTAGCCGCTGTGGTGAAACGGCAGAGCTAGAACGTAGAGAGCTTATCATTAACACTCTGCCGCACCTCTCGCAGCATCTAAGGGGAATTCGTGAGAAGAGCGGTTCTGGCTCGAGGAGAGTAGGGAGAGGGTGAAAAGATATGATAGGATACCCGGCTGTGAGGAACTACAGAAATTGCATGGATCTACGAAATCTTCGAAAAGAGTGCGTAATGCCAAGAGCAGGGAAAGATAGAATGTGTATTTTGTTGTATGGTGAGGTGATGTCTATCTACCCCGGGGTCTCCCAAAGATATGCTCCCTGTCATTCAGTCCATCTCCGTACGCCCTACGCCGACTTCCCCCTGCCAAACTGAGTGGCGGTGGTGGTGAGAAATGGATTTTCCCGCAACAACTTCTCCCAGGCCATTTGAGCGAAGCACACCTCTCCTATTTCATCCCATATAACCTTATACCCAAACCCGAAAGAATTTATGCATAACATAATCCCAAATGAAAGACATAAATCCAAAGGAAAAACATAAACTAAAAGGAAAAACATATAGGCTCTTATTCCTTGCGAACCCACATGGTTCCGTCACCTTTCGTATCTGGGTTGCTTTTTCTGTGGCCTGCTGCCTAGCACATCACGTTACGATGCCCGAGTATACAAACGAACTATCGCCTCTAGCATAGCATATACCAGTGCTGTGATTTTTGCCCGGGTTGCTATAAACAACTTAGGGTCTTCCTGTACGACCTTTTGGAAGGTGAGTACGGCTTGGTTTCCCATTGATCTATCATTATGTGCTAACATCCTTCTTTCGGCGTCGAACATTCTCATGCAGTTTGGGTTGAGACCCAGTCAACCTGGTAAGCAGCTCATGAATTCTTCAAGCATGGTGGCGTTGTCGGAACTGCTACATTCACCGCAGGGAGTGGAGGGCCAGTTGGGCATTTGGGTACCATTCTGCTTGGGATCGGTAGGCTTCTCTGTCATCATACTGCCATCTTTTGGGGAGGTGGTATTGTAGTAGCCTCTATTTCAGTTGCAGTTGGTGGGATTGTACCAGTCTCTTTTTCGCCTGGAGGGCTGACTCCATCCCCAGACCCATCCTTGGTCAGAACCATGAAAAGCTCTCCAACATTACTCCCATCCTTTTCCTTTTCAATTCCCGGCTCCTTGGTCGGTCAGGTTGGTGGTGGAAGTATCTTGCTCTTATTGGGGGATGGAGGTGGTATGGGTATTCAATAGTCGGCAGTTGGTACTGATGGTGAGATGGTATGAAGTCAAGTTGTGTAATTGTGGTCATCCATGTGTGGGTAATAACTACACTGCATTCCTAACCTCAATAACATTTCAGGCCCAGAGAATTATAGTCGATTCATTATTCTAGCTGAGGGGAACATTTAACTAACACCTACGTAACTTCCTGGAAGAATCCGAATATATAGAACCTGCTGACATTTGATTTCCTAATTAGCATGGTAAGACAGTTAGTGTATGAACAACCCAGGCATCTCTTTGCTAACTTTGGATGTTTGGATATTCAGCTGGCACTAGCAAGTTGTCATAGCCACTTCTTACTTCCATTTGTATTGTCATGAATTTGCCGGAGTTCAGGAGTATACTGACGGGGGTCTCGCAGCTTCTTCGTTGGTTGAGTCATCCTCTTCTGTCAGGAGCTGTGCTTCCAAATGATCTCCCTTGCCCTGCCGGAGATATCCAGGTCTTTAGGTAGTCATTGTACAGTTTGTATTTCAACTTTTTTCAATCAAGGTTTCATTCTGCCAAGTTCAATAGCCCTGCAACCTGTGTGTTGGGAGAAGTGGTAAGGTCACTAAATGTGGACAATCTTGAGTACAAAGTCAGCTTGTCCTTGGGGAGCGTACTCGCAAGTGGCATGCTCAACAGCATCCAGTAATGATCCACGAGGTTTATTCAACAAGAAGTTTCTGTTGAGTTCAAATATTATCTCCAGTGATAGGAATGCAGTAGAACCATCGCCAGATATAGGAGAGATCTCTGAGAAGGTGGCATCAATTATAACGCAGGTGGTGCTGTGTGCACTGGTGTCGGTTGTAGTGGTGGTGGATGGATTGGTGGTGGCTCCCACAGTGGTGGAGTTGAGGTTTGAACGAGTAGTGGTAATGTTTAAGCATGCATGGAAATCTACGGCATTGCGATGTGGCAATGCAGTGTTGTTGATTGATGTATTCATCATGCAAGTCATTGGTTGTTAGTTGTTGTTGAGATTGGGATATTGCCCAAAGCTGTCAGTGTGCAAAGGAAGATGAAGATTACAGCATGGTGCCAATCAGGCGGTTGTAATATACGAGGTGGAAGCCCTTTGAATTCCTGAAGCAGTATCTTGTAGCAATTCCTACTTTATCCATTCTCTATATTGTTTCCAATTTCTCTAGGTTACTCTTCTCATACCTGTTCACAACTTCTTGGCTTTATGTGCTTGTCTATTTTCACCTGGACTTGGCCTCTGGGCATATCTTGCTGGTCTTTCTAGTTCTCTAATTAGACTAGAGTTCCAAGCGATAATAATGGGAATGTTCATTGTAACATAGGTGCAACTCAGCCAATGGGAATAATTCAACCCCCTCCATCTCAGAAATCTATGCAATTGTATGGTTTCATTCTTCTCCATCCATTGTTGTATTACACTCCATTTTGTGGCTCCAATATCTGGAACTCCTTTCATTATGGTCAAGTTAATGCATTTCTACCCTACCCTCTATATCCACTTGCTGTATTTCCAATGGTTATTCTAATTGGAGGTCTGCACCAATTTGATGAGTGGAGGTTACTGTTATGAACAGTTTCGGACCGCCACTTCATGTCCGGGTCTGGGTTGGAACTGAACCTTTGCCAAATATGGTGTCTGGGCTGTCAATACACCATACCTGTCCATTCGGGTATGGTTCAATGGACAGCTCTCAACCAGGCTGAATTGGGTTGGTTGTCAGTGAGTTGTTCAGCAGGTCCATCTGTAGATTCATATAATGCTTTTGATTTTGTTGTTGGATAATTGTATTTGATCAAAATCACTTTACTAACATCCAACAATAAGTTTCGAAATGCTTGGGGAATTGCAACATTGGATATTTTGGAATCAATGTTTTTCCATTTGTGTGTAGTATTTTGGAGTACTAAGGGGGTCAATAGTTCTGTTACAGTCTCCTACATTCGCATAATACCTTGATTACCCATTAGACAACACGACAAATTGTTGAGGCTCAGTTGACGCTCGTTTTCGGAATATGGCAATGACTGTGGCACTGTCTTTTCTTCCTATGTTGGCAGCTATTGCACCCATTATGTCTAGCCATGAATAACTCACTTGAAAATTACCTGACTTAAAAGACTGAAAATCGTTGCCACTCGGTTGATGCTAATGTTCATGATGGGGTAATGAACATTTCAGGCGTTCTGTTGCATAAAAAGGCTGCCAATACATTATAAATGAATCATTTCCGGAAATCGACAGTACGATAGCCCACAATACAATGGGAAACATCAATAATGCTCGGTTGACGCTCTTTTACTTTATAGGGCAGTGGCCGTGTCTCTTGGTATTTTGACTATACAGGTTGCCAATACAACAGCTACGCTACATAACAATTACATCACTTCACAATTACCTTATTTACAACACCAAAACTCGTTGATACTCCAATGGCACTCAATTTGAAGAAGTGGTAAGGAGTGTGTCACAAAAATTGTTGCCTATAAAGGCAGCCACTACTTCAACAATGTATAAGCATGACCAAGTTGCTTTTTCATTACCTACCAGATTTGGCCTACAATTTTTACCCCAATGTTGTCACCCATGTGGGCAAATAGCCTCTTCGTACGTATGGAAGTGAATGATATTGATGATTGAACTGACATCTCGCTAGAACTAACTAATACACGAGCCTCCCGCAGAGCAGCACTAATGCCACAGAGCCGCACCCAATCCAACAGAGCTGCACCTTAGCATGACCAGAGTCGTGCACCTACATCACAACCTTCTCCAATCAGCTTCCAGAAACCTCTTGAAGAAACAAAACACCCTGATCAAAAACAAACATGACTCTCATGCCATTTTCTGTGTCGCTTTTCTCTTCGCCTTTGGCCATCTGCCTATCTCGTTCCAATATTGCTTCACCATCTCTTTTTGTTTTGCCCTATTCTCCTCTGGCTCCCGTGCATTTTCCTTCTTGTCCCAACCTTCCCATTTCACTTCGTATTCCCAACTAGTTCCATCAGAGTTTCACAGGTGTTTTGCCATTGATTCGATGACGTAACTTGTGTCAGCCCGGCTGGTCTGCACTGGCGGAGGCGGCAGCCGCCAGGCGACCCTAGAATCATCCATGCAGTCCACTTTCAGCCTTCTGACGTTAACTGTGTAGTGGGTCATCATATCGTTTGGGAGGTCTACTTCCACGGCATTTCCGCAAATTCATAGGATCTCGTATGGGCTAATGTAACGGTGTACTGGATTCTGTCGTATGGGGTTGACCTTGGCATATGTGATTGCCAAATCCTGTGTATATAAAAATACTTTCGCACCAGCGGTGATGGATGGGTCAATTGGGCGTCGTGATTTATTGGACTCAGCTGTCTGTTTATCCTGAGCATCGTGCAGATCATCCTTGGAATCTACCACAATGCGCTGCAATCATTCGACAAATTTGCAGCATTGTAAGGTTTTTGCTGATTCATTGACCTGTGGTTGTTGGCGGTCTCCAATCAAGTCTAGCTGCAAAGGAGGCTCATAACGAAGATCGAGTTGAAAAGGCATCTGCTTAGTGGAACGGTGTACTGACGAATTGTAAGCGTACTCCGCCAATGGCAGGTAGTCGTTCCAATTGGCTTGATCGTGAGTTGCAACGCCACGCAAATATTGTTCAACCGTCTTGGTTGAGTTTTCATAGACACCATCCGTTTCAGGATGGAACGCCATAGACATAAGCAGCTTTGTCTGCAGAATCCTCTCAACTTCTCTCCATTAGTCTGCTGTGAGGCATACATCGCAGTCCGATACAACCTGTTGTGGCACTCCATGCAGGCAGACGATGTCGTCGATGAATATGCGCGTGAAGGCCGGGGTATCTATTGTTTTCTTGCAGGCTCGCCAATGTGCTCTCTTTGTCATGTGGTCGACAAATGTTACAATGCACTTGTGCCCATTTCCCGAGATCAGCAGGTTGGTTATGAAGTCAATGCCAATTCTTTGCCAACAGCCTTTGGCTATTGGAAGTGGTTGTAGGAGGCCCATGGGTTTCCCACTCGGGTGGTTAGTTCGACAGCACAAGTCACAGCCTGCAACGTATTGCTAGGTATCACACCACATTTGCTTCCAGAAATACTGGTCATTCATATGTAAGTACGTTTCGGTCAGCACCAAAGTGTCCACATGCAGGAGTGTTGTGAGCTTCATCGAGGATGGCATTGCATCGGCCTTGGAATACACAACCGTCCTCTCATATCTGCCTTTCCGTCTTCCTCCTTCTCTGTTTTGTTTATCTGTGTCTTTTCCAAATCTCCACATAACCACAGTAGGCCATTCTCTTCCAAATAGAATCGTTGCGCTGCCACCCATAATTTGTGTTCCTTGGTAGATGCAGTGGATGGCGGGGGGCGCGGACTTGGGTTGGCCAAGCAATGCTCAATAGGCCCGAACCATTCATCATCAGTTATGACCGCCATAATGTCATCAACCCATTCTCCGCACGCCATCAGTTCAATTGCCACCAAATTGCATCGCTCCCGTTGGATATCCGGGCAGCCAGACAATGCATCCACAACATGATTTTTGACACCAGGGATGTGGTTGACCTCTAGTTCAAAATTCTGTAAGACTGTCAAGATATCAATCGGACGTACGGTGAGGTGTGGTTGGGTGAGGATTCAATGCACAGTTGCATGGTCGGTGTGTACCAAAAATGGCTGCTCGGCTCCATGTAGGTTGAAATTCCAGTAATATATCGTGTCTCGGATGCCCAATAGTTCTCTGTCATATGCAGGGTATCGCGTCTCCACATCGTGCAACTTATGGCTGAAATAACCCAGTACCTTCTCTGTCATATCTTGCAGCTGGGAGAGCACCGGGCCCAATGCATATTGCTAGCTTTAATGTGGAAGAAATTTTTGGCCTCAGTTTCGGGTAGAGCCAGGACCGGAGCATTGCAGAGTGCCTTTTTGAGTGTGCCGAAAGCATGCTGGCATTCTCTATCCCCGGCAAATGGTGTGTGCCTGACTCTGCTTGGTTTCCCATATCACAACCCTACGTCCCCTTTTCCTTTGGGAGGAGTGCCAATCGCGCACAATGGCATCGCAATGTGAGCCTAGAGTTCAATGGATTGTCTATAGTAACTGGTGAGGCCCAGGAAGACTCTGACATCCTTACTGTTCTCAGGTTGAGGCCAATCCATTACCGCACAAGTCGTATACTTCTGGGTGTGGATGCCGTCCTTGTCAATGTCAAAGTCACAAAAATTGACTTTCTGATAAGCCCAGGCGCATTTTGCATGTTTGGCCGTTAGACCATATTCTGTCAACAAAGTATGCACTTCTCGGACATGTATGACGTGTTCTGCCAGGGTACAGCTGGGAATCATAATATTGTCAAGGTATATGACGATGAATTTGCATTTCATTCATTCCAAGATGCCATTCATTATGCACATGAGGTGGTTGGGTGCATTTGCCAGGCCAAACGGCAGGTCTCGCCACTCGCATAAACCAAATGTAGTGGTGAAGGCCACCTTTTGCCTATCGGCTGTGGCGATGCAAATTTGATTGTAACCAGGCGCCAAGTCCAATTTTGTGAACAAGCAGAAGCCATGCATGGAGTTGAGTAAATCCTCGATGTTTGAGAGAGGATAAACATCATTGACGGTAATGGCGTGTACTGTGCGACAATCTAGGCACATCCACAGCGTACCGTCAAGCTTTGGCATGAATACTACCCGTGAGCCCAAATTGCTCCGAAAGGGGTCAATCCAACCGCAGTGAATTGACCTGTCAATCACCCTCCAAAGCTCTGCACCTTCCAGTGGGGAGATAGGGTATGGTGAGCGGAACGGTGCTTTCCCATTTGGGTCCGTTTTAATCACGAAATCGGCCTGCGTTCAATTCCATGAATTTGCAAATGTTGGCTTGCGGAAGACGCCCTGGAATTCTCTCAACATCTTCTGAAACTCAACAGGCGGTTCGTCTGTCTGATGTGTACCGCCATTGCCGCAGTGGGGTACTTCAAACAACAAGGCCAGTTTCAACACGCAGGCAGACACGTTTTTAAGTTCGGCCTTCTGTATAATGTGTGGGCTCATGAATTTGCCCTGCTCCACTATTCCTTCGTCGACGTCCAAGGGGCGTAGGCCAGAGAAGTAATGTACTTGGCCATCCACTCTTGCCTCTGAGAGGTTATCGGCAATCCACATTTCGTTGCTGTCATGGTCGATTTGATATTGTCGGTTGATATCACGCCTTCATCTTTTGCCCAGCACAATGTCAAATCCATTGACGTCGTAGATCGTAAATTCGGCCTCATAGACAAATGACGCACAGATTCGTAATTTCAATTTGACTCTTTGATGTTTCTCGATGCCATCCTCTGCCTTGATATTGACCTTCTCTACAATCATCCTTCCGGCCTCCTTTGCTGCAGGGCGGCCCGTAGACGTTGTTGTTCATCAATGAACTATTGCCCTGCATAATTCTCTGACGCACTATTGTCCTTTACTACTCTTGCCTTTTTGCTTATCTACCATCCTCCTTTAGTTTAGTATTTAGTTTTCCCATTAAACCTTCATAGGTCGACCACTGAGTCATCTACTTTACTAACTTTCAAGTGGTGGTAATGGGGGAAAAACTTGAATTGACTATCTTGTAATTTGCCACCCTGTTGTTTGAGGATACCGTACATGATGGTGTTTGTACGGGAGGTATAGCCTTAGCTACTTATGTCATTTGCCGTTTACCGCCTCAGAGTCCGAGTCTGAGAGGGTCTCCAACTCGCTCTCCGCCTCACTGTCCATCTCCTGCTTAGCCTCCTTTTCCTCGGCAAGTCATCCACTCTGTTTTCGTCCCGCATTTGCGCCTCCGATCTCCCTGTCTTTGCGTGAGCTTCCTGACTTGGCTTTTGGGGCATCCATGGTGACCAAAGCCTGTTCGAGTAGCTTCTTCATCAAGTCACGGTTTGGGCAATTGCGAGAGATATGACACACCTGGCCACAGTTATAGCCGGGTAAACCGTCATCTTTGGCCAGGCCAGTCATTGTGCCAGTTGTGCCCCCTTTTTTGCAGTCCTTTTTCCTGGCTGAAGCTTTTGTAGTTGTATTAGTGTTCACGTTGAAGATTCTTCGAGGCTGATATTAGTTCAGAGACTTGTCTAGCGTGGTGAGGTGCTCCATGTGGGTGTCAAGGGTTGGAGTTCTATTGTGCATGCCAATATAACGGACCAAGGCTTTATATACTCCCTGGTTGCCCTTTTCGATCTTAAACCCATAAGTATCAGCTAACTTCTGTGCAGGCATTGGCTGGTGCAGGTCTCGCTTCGAACATGGTTGGCGGAAACGTTTGTTAAACTCTGTGACACGTTCTCCACTCTTTAGGCTCAGTTCTTCGCATTCGCGTTTGACCAGGTTCAAAGCATTCGACGGAATATACTTAGCTTTCAACTCCTCACAAAAGGTGGACCATTTGATGGGCTTACTCATTGGGAAGCGGTGCATGGCCCAGACTGCTGCGTCGCCCTTCTGTTGTAGCACTGCTTGCTCTCCCCAGCCCGTTGTGCCGACCCATCTAATGGCCTGGGCTACATTGTTGAAGTCTCGTTCCTGAGCAAAAAGGAAGGCGGTCACATCGTACAAGGTTCGTTTGCCCTGATAAGTCGGGAGGTAAGATGACTTGACTGAGCAGCCACAGCTTCCAGACGGGCCAGGGGTCGGTTCGGCGCAGCCACGTGTCCCGAAAACACCCGAGGTCCGTTCAGATAAGGTACAGTTCCTGAACAGGCCTGTAGGCGGTGATGGAGTCCCCTGCACTTGGTTAGCAGTCAGTTGTTGAATGACGCATTCGAACACTCTCAACTCTGGTTCCAGGCCGCTCTTTCCTCACCAGAGATCTTTGACTTGGTGCAGCAGCATGTCTTTCTCCAGCTGGAGCTGTGCGATGACTGTCTCCTTCTTTTTCTCCGGCTCTGACTGGAATTTGTCCAGCCATGTGTCCAACTTGGCGGACCAACGCTTTTTGATCTGGAGCTCCTCTTCCAGTTCCTGAATTTCTTGCTGAGCGGCCGCTAATTCCCTGCTAGGGCCCTCTTGGACGGGCCCAGTAGCCTCCATCTCCTTGACTTTAGCACCCAAGTTCCCATTGAGGTCACAAATCTTGGCGAATTTCTCGGCTTTTTCAAGGCTCTCAGGGAGGTTAGCATCAATAATGTCCAGGTGGACGTTCTCCGTAGCCCTGATCCCGTTGATTGCTTGGTCAGACAAGAACCTGGGGGCGTCGTCAATGACCTTCATTCTGTTTGTGACGTATTCTGTTGTGCGAAGCCCTGTAGGTTGAATGCAGGCAGTTGGTGAGGTCTTAAACCTGCTGCTAAACCTCATAGACTCGGCTTGGTTGATTTTGTCGGTGCAACTGACATGTTGCATGTCATGTGGGCCGTGCTTGTAGTGCGTGACGTGCGTAGCAGGAAGGGCTGCGAAGTCAGAATACTTGTCCAATATCTCCGACCCGCCGGCAGTCCCCTGGTGCCAAGGTATACCAAGTAACTCAGATATTGTGCAATGTATCTCGATCCCTTCTGATGTCTGTGACGCCGTCAGAATTCCAGTGTTGCTACCAATGTGGGCAAATAACCTCTTCGTACGTATAGATGTGAATGGTATTCATGATCGAACTGACATCTCGCTAGAACCAACTATCACGTGAGCCTCCTGCAGAGTCGCACTAATGCCACAGAGCCGCACTTAATGCAACAGAGCTGCACCTAATGCAACAGAGCCGCATCTTAACATGATCAGTATCGTCCACCTACAACCCATTTTGCCATGGGCGTATCCACGATATGTAATCAATAGATTTTGCAGTGTCTATCATTCACATTGTTTTGGCAGCCATTCTTGTGTTGTCATTGACTTCTCCTTGATTACATTATGGTTCTTTAATAATACATATAATCATATCCCTTGAAATATACTTTACTGAGTCCGGTAATTGTAGAGATTAATAGACCCCTAAATCCTGTTCCTGTAGATCAATAGTGGACATCACATGCAGGTTCACTCCATAGGCTGCTGTGGTCTCCGAAATGAATGTTCGGTGCAATACCATGAAGCAGATATTGTACCAACCAGTGGATGTTCCTTTCTCAGTCACAATATCTCGATCATAATCTCTATTGGGCTGGCTCCTCTGCGCATCGACATCAAGACTAAATACTTCAGCAGATGGACGAGATGGATGTGAAGTTGTTCATCTGGCAGGCAAATTCACGATGTGCGAATTTTGAGTTCAGGAATTATGGCCAGGTCGTGCACCCACCATTCCGGCCAGTGGTGGTGTTCTTGGAAGAGGTGGCATCGGCTCTGGTATTAGCAGTCAACTTCAGTAGTGTGGAGGTGGAGCTGCCACTTGGCATCTCCAGTATGTTGGCTGATTTGGTGCAGTGAGATTGTGGGAAGGAATGCATGCGTCTGTATCATTTTGACAAAGTATCGCTGGGTTTCTTGGTGTCACAGCTTTCACCTTTTAATCTCAACAGAATCTAAACAGGCCGCTAGTTCTGTTCTTGGCCTCCCGGGTGAGGTTTTTTAATTGGATACTGTGTTGTCTGTAATGTGGCATACGAATACCCACCTTTGGCCAATTTGGGCAGATTAAAGGCCAGGTGCATATCAGATGGTTCAAGCTATATACGACTTGCCTTGCCATAGTAGGAGACATATTGAAACCCTACTACATATTAGTTGCTGCTTCTAACAATGAGATACAGCTAGTACCTCAATCATATAACCTTTCATAGCCTCTTGTTAGGTGATTACAGCCTGTTTCATTGACTCCCGGGGATGCTTCTTACCAATGTCTTACGTGAACATCCCAATGCGGACAACACCCTGATACTCAATTTTGAGGACAGTGCATAGCAATGGCTTCATCGCCCATGGAGGTTTCTTGTTATGGGCGGCGATAAATTGGACACCTCGCTTGTTACATTCACCCCTTCAACTTTACACGGTTCATTGACAGCGGTTCACCATGGTCAGTTTATACTTACAATCAGTTGCATGCTGCCTCCTATAGTTCCTGCATTCCGTGTTATTGACGATGTGTGAATGCGTGTCCTGGGTCACATTTTTGGTTGCTGCATTCGCAGCGTCACTTGAACTCACATGTGTCTACATTCTGGATGTGTCACATTGAGTACTGCATTGGTTGAAACACCCATTGATTAGCTGAATTCTGATCCAGTATCCCTTGGCTGCGGTGTTTGTGGATCTGGAAATTGGTGGAGTAAGATCAGTGAGGAAAATGATGTCGAAAAGAAGTGGTAAGTTCTGTGGAATACATTGTTTGCTTTATGTCAGAATGGCATAAGTAGCAGCGAAGTTGTACATTGTACTCGAGATGAATCCTGCTGTGTATGGCCGCAAGTGCTAGGGGTTTCCTGTTGTACGGTGTCCGGTGTCCTGAATCTCTCGATTGACCTAAACTCACTGACTCTCGCTAGGTCTAATTGACACGTACACAAGAACTAAAGTGCATGCGGCTCCGCCGCGCACAACCCTAAACCAACCCACGTGATGACCGCACTCAAATCCGTCCCCACACTCCTCCAGGGCGGTATCATGACCGTAAGTGCTAAACTCTAAAGAAAACAAAGCTAGAGCGTGGCCTGAAGCTCCTCCCAAACGACACCAAGCCCCCCAAACAATCAACCGTGCCTGGAGCTCCTCCGAAGCAATCAACCGTACCTGGAGCTCCTCTGAAACAATTATCCTCTCGCTCGATGCCTCTTTCCTGCAACCGTCACATCCAGCCGGAAAAACCCTCCAGTGTGGCGTGCCACGCCCACATGATTACCTCGACCTCGACCAGTACTCGCAGCCAGCGCTTTGTCGTAAATCTTCATCCCATAGCCGTTGACAGGCACAATCTGCAACCCCCGATCCATAAGCTGCGATTGTGAAAGCGAGTTGTGTGCACCTTCGATATGCAAGACGTTTCTCACAACAACCTCATGATTTGTGCGGTATCCTGGCAGCCGATGCCTCAATCGCACGTCTCCATATCCGATGGCCTTGCCTGCGATGCTTCCAGCAAAGTCACGAATCTCCCGCTCTTCTCTCTTGGTATACTCTGTGTACCGTTCAAACTTTCTCTGATCACCGCAAATGTGAGAAGTCGTGGCACAATCTAAGTACCAGCTCTCCTTCGATGGGCTCTCTCTGTTCGTAACTGTCATCCAATAGTTCTCAATCGATGTCGTCGTCATGGTCATTGCCGCTGCCGCTGTCTCTGTCGGTGCTGCGCTCTCCACCGGTGCAGTGCTTGGACAATACCGTGCAATGTGCCCCACCTTGTGGCATCCGTAGCACTCCTGAGTACGCCTGCGGCGATGCTTCTCACTCTCCGAATTACTACCATCGCTCTCACTGCCACTACCACGGGACTTCTGGGACTTCCGAGAGTGCTTTGAATTCCGCTTCTAACTCTTCGTCCGCAGCTTTGAGAACATGGCTGCCACCTCCGAATCATCAGCTTTCTGTAATCGCGCTTCGTGGGCTATCATGTTCGTAACAATCTCCTCCGGTTTGTCGGCCAAGGTGTCGATCTTGTCGTACATCAACTGGGTGAAAAACCTCCAATCATCATCCTTAGGTATACCCTGCATCAGATAGTAGCTGTGCTCGCTCTTTGGCATCGTACCGCTACCAGTCGAACTGTCAGCGCAGAGGTTGAAGTCATTCACCTGCCCCTGGATCTTCGATACGTACTCCTGCACATTCTCGCAATTGCTCAACTTCACCGCTGACATCTCGTCACGCAAAGCCCACACATTGAGCTTCACCTTTGACTTGTAGTCCTCCTTCAGCTGATCCCACAGTGCCTTCGCGTCTTTCTGAACGCCATACTGCTGCTGCAATGACCTCTCCATCGCGAGGAGAATAGTCGACCGTGCGATTGCATGTTGTTTCTTCCATGCTTTAAACTCTGTCCCGTCCTTCGCATCTAGTGCTTCCTCTGTACCGTCGACAATGCCGAGAACCTGCTTCTGCTCCAAGAGTATTTCGATTTCCAAACTCCAGCTCTTGTAGTCCGTACCATCAAACTTCTTAATCGTGATCACTGTCAATTCGGCCATCTCGTTGTCCGTACAAGTGTCGAGTCTGTCTGTACTCCTCCGAGACCGTGTCGATGATGCCGCAATTCGAAATCGAAAACCGAGTCGAGTTCGTCAAATCAGCGAAGTGCCCGGGCTTATAACCTGTTGTACCGTGTCTGGTGTCCTGAATCTCTCGATTGACCTAAACTCACTGACTCTCGCTAAGTCTAATTGACACGTACACAAGAACAAAAGTGCATGCCGCTGCGCCGCGCACAACCCTAAACCAACCCACGTGATGACTGCACTCAAATCCGTCCCCACATTTCCCACCGTCCTGTGATTCATAATAAGTAAGTCCGATGGTGATTGTGTCTTGCCAGGGCCAAATTGTGATGTTCAAAAGCCTAAATCGTATAATTGTCAGATATCAATCGGATATTTTTCAAGGGAAAGCATGTCTGTAGATGTGTGATTCTAAAAATCACTGTGACAATACACCAAACTGCACTAACAATCAAGCCATGTTGTTAGGTTAGCTTAACAATAGTCATTTTAATGACAGTCAAGAGGCAGATATGGCTGTGTTCAAGACACAGAAACATGCTAATGTTGTCATAAAACCCGCAGCTAGGCTCCATACTGACAATATCTTGCAATATTGAACATCTCGCACAAAAACAGAGTGAACACAAGCAATTTTGGTCAATACTCTGAAAAAGAACTTTTCACCACTTCGGGCTAGCAAATATGGGCAATAACAAATGCAATCCATATGACAATTTGATTGGGCAAAATTAAACAAAGAGGAGTTTGGCAGCAGAAACTGTACGACCCCTCATGACGTTGCGTACCTTAGGCCCCTTAATCAGTGTGTAGCCAGAACATCCTTAATCTTTCAGCTTATACATCTGGCAATCATCAGGCTGTATTGCCTCATTCCAACAAAGAAGATGTATTGGTCAGTGGTATAGCCGACAAAGCTAATCAAACAGTTGTTTCAGTACCCTAAAAATTCGCATCAAGGAAGCGTCAACGATTTTTTGTCTGATACATACCACAATTACAGGGCTCAATTGGCAGGTCACTCCAAAGTCAATGCATTGATCAGTATCAGTGCCAAAAAGTGAAATGACCTGCTCGTTGCCACATCATAAATATGAATGTCATTTCACTTTCAATGATGCTTTGTCCTACACATTCGACAATTCAAGGCCGGCAACATTGCAATCTTCAACAGTAGATATATTCATTCGCAGTGTCACAGACATGGCAAATGACATTCTTATTGCTGCATCCTTAAAATACGCATTAACAGAGTGTCAAAGATTTCTTGTCTTACACATTTGACAATCAAAGGGGTGCATTGTCACATTCCTCCAGAATAAATGTATTGGTTGGTGATGTAACCGAAATGGCCTATGACACAGTTATTGCGGCATTCTAAAAATCATCATGATCAGATCGTCAACAATTTTTTGTTTTACACATTCTATAATCAAAAGGCTGCATTATCACATTACTTCAAGGTAAATTGATTGGTTAGTGGTATATCTGAAATGGCAAATGTCAAGGTCTTTGCCCCATCCTAGAAATCAGGATCAATGGAGTGTCACTGATTTTATTCTTACACATTTGACAATGAAACGACTGCTATATCAGCTCATGCCAAAGCCATTTTATTGATCGACATTATAGCAAAAAGGCCAAATGACAAGCTCATGGTCCAATTCAAAAATTGAGTTCCAACACAGCGCAAACGATTCTGAGCTTTGCATTTTGCACAATCCAACTGCTATGAAGTTACTTTGACCCACAGTTGTACTATTGCCCGCATTTAATTGCAACAATGCTTCTGAGAACATCGTGAACATTTTCTAAAAATGAGCATCAATGAAGAGTTAACAATTGTTTGCCTTGCAACTTGCCAAATACTAGGTATGTAAGGCACCATTAACCCATAATGGAATGGTTGACCACATCGTGAGGCAACCATCGTTGTGACAACATCACTACTGAGTGTTGATAAAGACCATCAAAGGAGTGTCAACAATTTTTGGCCATGCATCATGGAACATGCTAGGGCTGCATGGCGGCATTAACCAACAAGAAAAATATAGGCTGCATTTATTTTCAAAAATAATTGTAACTATATCGCCACGATTTTCTGAAACCAAACGTCAACCCAGCATCACCAAATGTTAGCCGTGCAACTTGCATAATCCAATGGCTGTGGATTGACCTATACCCATACTCACCATGTTGGGCCCCTTGGGGGGTAAAAATGCCACTCACACTTCTGCAGCCGCCTTGTAAAAACATGGGTCACATCATCAAAATGTAAATCAGTCCAGAAGCCGCATGCAAATCACCTAGACACTCTGGTAGCCCTCACCGTTGCTCCTAAGTAATTCCCGATACTCCCAGGCCCCCCTTGAACTAAGTAATGTTCCCTCAGACTCTGCCAGAGCATTCTCAAGTGTTCATGAAAGCACCTGCAGTCATGGAGGGGCATTCAGGATGCTACAAGATTTGACTTATACGATAGTCAAATTTTGGAGCAGCTGAGACCTCAGCGCAGGTCTGCTGGAGACTTATTGCCGTATTTCACAGGAGTGCTTCTTAGGGTTCCATAACTACAAGGCATTTCGTGTATCAGATTCGTCTTTGTTACAGTCACAAGATTCGCTACATCATAATATGGCATGTATTATCTATCTAAGTCAATCTATATATATACATATGGCCAATCTGGCGGCAGACGGTACTGGAGTGTATTCGCAGGAGCACCTGGAGACGCTGATTGAGAGAACTTATAGATGAACTTGTAGGCCGTGATCGTGTAAACTGGGAGATGTACTTGGAGGCCGCGATGGAGTGAGTTTGGAGATGCACTTGGAGCCCGAGATTGATTTGAACTCAGAGATGGACTTGGAGGCTGTGATCGAGCAGATTTGGAGATGAATTTGGAGGCCGAGATCGAGTGACTGAGGGATGCACATGGAGGCCATCATCCAGCGAATTTTGAGATACATTTGGAGTCTGAGGTAAAGTGAGTCAGAAATGCACTTAGAGGCCGTGATCAAGCTGGTTTGGAGATGCATTTGGAGGGCGAGATCGAGTAACTCAGAGATGCACTTGGAGACCGAGATCGTTCCGCTCTGATATGCACTTGGAGGCAGTGATTGAGCGAGTTTAGAGATGCTCTTGGAGGCCATGACCAATCGAGATTGGAGGAGTACTTGGAGGTGGTCGATCTGGAGGTGGTCGATTGGGAGGGATGTGCGACGGCAGCTGTGACTCCATTCAATGGTTCGCTCGTAATCGTGGGAATGTAGAGAGTTGAGTAAAATACAGTCAGCCGAGAGATGAGAGACTGGGTGGGAGCGGGAGACAGTCGATCATGGGATGATGCAATACTCGGTATATGCTGTACTCGGTGTAAGCTGTACTCGGTGTATGCTTTACTCGGTGTATGCTGTACTCAGTGTATGCTGTACTCGGTGGGTTGTTCCCGGTGTATACTGTACTCGGTGTTAAATCATGAGCATTGCATGGAGAGACAGATCGGGATGACTTAACAGATTATTCTTAGGTGATCGTAGACAAAGAGAGAGAGGAGAGGAGATGGGGGAAATCTTCATGAGAAACTGGGACTTAAGAGAATTTCGTGTGTGAGTCAATTGACCATTCCTAATATGGCAGGTACTACTCCCGATCCGGCTGGTAAAAACACTGATACCAGGTCTTGTAAACCCAATCAGGCAAGTTGTACCCCTGACTTCTCTTATCCGCTTGTATCCTCCATATATGTTCCCATCTTCATCCCCCATCTCTGTTTCTCTACCATCATCGCATAACCAAAAGTTACGTCATCCCTCTTTATCTCTCCATGTCATGATCATGAGTTAACACTGAGCACAGCATATACAGAGTAGAGCAAGCACCGTGTGCAGGATACACTAAATACAGCATACACCGAGTACAGCATACACCGAGGATTGTCTGTCATCCCTTCATTCTCACAATCACGAGTTGACCACTGAATGTACCTTCAACTTCCGGCGTGCCTTCCTACACGATTGACCGCCACCAGCCAGCACTCCATGAGAGCTCAAAGGGAAAGTCACCTCATCACATTCCCATGGTTGCGAGTTTACCAACTGATGGATACAGTCTCAGCACCCGACACACCTCCTATCAACCGCCTCCAAGTACTCCAATCTCGCTCGATCATGGCCTCCAAGTGCATTACCAAACTGGCTCGATCTCGGCTTCCAAGTACATCGCAGAGCGACATGATCGCGGCCTCCAAATGCATCTCGAAACCCTCTCGACCAATGCCTCCAAGTGCACCTCCAAACTTGGTCGATTACTGCCTCCAAGTGCATCTCGGACTTCCACGATCTCGGCCTCCAAGTGCATCACCAACCTCGCTTGATCTTGGCCTCCAAGTGCATCTCCAAACTTGCTCGATCACGGCCTCCAAGTGCATCTCTTAGTTACACGATCACGGCCTCCAAGTGCATCTGAAAACTCGCTTGATCACGGCCTCCAAGTGCATCTCTCAGTGACTCAATCTCGGCCACCAAGTCCAACTCCAAACTTGCTCGATCACAGCCTCAAAGTACATCTCCAAACTGGTTCAATTACAGCCTCCAAGTGCATCTCTGTGTTCACTCGATCATGGCCTCCCAGTGCATCTCCACACTCGCTCCATCACAGCCTCCAAGTGCATCTCTAAGTTCACACAGTAACCGCCTCCAAGTGTATCGCTGAGTTTACTCGACTGTGATTTTCAGGTGCACCTCGAATTGCTCTCAAGTACCGCCTGCAGCCAGGCCAAATATTCCGTGTGTAGATGGGTAGCAATATAGATACATACATACATAGATGAGAATACGAACTGAATACAGTAGGTATGATTTCCAGGCGCACCAGTAGTGTTCCGGATGTTTTTCTTCCCAGACTGCTCTACTGTGATTGGAGGTGCTCCTAGACATGTCGCCGGCGCTCCCAGGTTTGTCGCCGGCGCTTCCAGGTGCTCCCAGTCTTGTCGTCGTCGCTCCCAGTTACTCTGATGGCCGGCAGGAATGCCCTCCTAGGGTCCGATACTCTCCTGAAACTGACGCATCTAAGTTGACACTCCACATCCTCTCAGACACTCCTGGGGGCTTCCAGTGACTAAAATACATTTTGCTGACGCAGCGGAGTGGCAACATGTTGTCTGGGGCTGAGTAAGCTTCACAGAAAAGATATGCCTTCAGTCATTTCTAAATGGGGTTCTTAACATTTCGTCTTATCAGTATGACCCTGTATATAACTTCACAACTATGCATATAGTGTGTTACAGGTCTTACCTTTGTCTTGCATGTAGCTAAAGTCTCAATATTTCAGTACCAGCGTTATACTCAACAATAATGTAACTTGTGACAGTCTCTCAACTGGAATTATACAGTTTCCAACTGCATCAGCAAAATTGATTCTGGTCATTGGAAGCCACCAGGCGTGTCTTAGAGGATGTGGAGTGTAAACTTAGATGCGTCAACTTCAGGAGAGTATCAGACACTAGGAGGGCATTCCTCCCAGCCATCAGAGAAGCTGAAAGCGCCTGTGACAAACCTGGGAGCACTGACAACAAGCCTGGGAGCAAGTGGAAGCGCCGGTGACCAACCTCGGACCGCCAGCGACCATCATGAGATCGAGAGCTACCTACCTGGGAGCGCTAGAAACAACCCGGGGAGAGCTGGTGACAAACGTGGAAGCACCGGCAACCTGTCTGGGAATACCTCAAATCACAGTGTAGTTGTCTGGGGAAAACAATATCTTCTGTAGGAATAGTGCTGGATCATTGGGAAATCATAGCGACTACTTATCGTTCAACAATTATTAAAACTAATGTATCCAGTTTCTATTCTCATCCATGTATCGATATGGCAACTCATCTAAACACGGTGTATCTGGACTGACTGCAGGTGGTGCTTGATAGTGATTCGAGGTGGAGCAGAAAATGTCGAGTGAACTTAGAGATACACTCCGAGGCCGTGGTCGAGCGAGTTCGGCGATGTACATGCAGGCCGTGATCTTGCGAACCTGGAGGCCATAATCTAGAGTGTTTAGAGATACATCTGAAGGCCATGATGTTGCGAACTTGTAGGCCATGATCGTGCAGGTTTGGAGGACGTAATTGTGCGAGATTAGATATGTACTTGGAGGACATGATCGTGCATACTCGGAGGTCGTAATCGAGTGAAGTTGGAGATACTTTGGGAGGCAGTGATCGAGGGAACTTAGGAATGCACTTCCACATCGCGATGGAGCAAATATAGAGATACACTTCGAAGCCATGATTGTGTGAACTTGGAGGTCTTCGTTGAGTGAGTTGGTAGATGTGATTGGAGCCAGTGATCGTGTGAACATGGAGGCCGTAATCAAGCGAGTTTGGATTATGACTGAGAGGCGCTTGATGGAAGGCACGCCGGGTGCTGAGACTCTATTCATCACTTAGTTAACTTGCAAACATAGGAATGTGAAAAGCTGACTTCAGCTTTGAGCTCTCATGGAGAGCTGCCTAATGGCGGTCGATCCTATTGGTAGTCACGCCGGACGCTGAACCTAAATACAGGGGTCCACTCTGAACCATGTGAATGAAGGGAAGACAAACATTCTTGGGTGGACTCTGTACTCAGTGTGTTCTATACTCGGTGTATGCTTGAACTTGGTGTATTCTTGAAATCAGTGTATGCTTGCATTAGGTAAATGCTTGTACTCAGTGTATGTGTGAATGCGGTGTATGCTTGTACTCGGTGTATGCTTTACTCAGTTTAAACTCATAATCATCACAGGGAGAGATAGACAGAGATGACTTAACTATATATTCTGCAATGATGGTAGTGTTGTGCACGAGAAAGAGAGAGATGGGGATCAAGATAACAACGATCAGGAGGATACGAGCGGACTTGAGAAATTAGGGGTATGACCTGCCTGATTCGGTTAGGATGACGTCATATCGGCCCAATGACAATCCGGAGTGGTACTGGTACTTGCCATATCGGGGAACGTAAATTGACTTGCACAAGAAATTTACTTATGTTCGAGTTTCTCATAATGATTTCACCCATCACCTCACATCTCTCTCTTTCTGGTCCTTAACTCTACCATCACTTAAGAAAACAATGTTAAGTCATTGCTGTTGGTCTCGGCGTGCCATGATCAAAAGATAACACCGACTAAAGCATACACTGCGCAGTGCATCATCCCACGATCGACTGTCTCCTGCTGCCAGCTAGCCTCATCTCTTGGTAGACCATGTTATAGTCAATTCTCTACATTCTCACAATGACGAATTACCCAATAAATAGAGTCTCAGCTTCCGCCGCACCTCCCTTCTGAACTACCAGCTTCAAACTGACAGCCTTGTTGTACACCTCCAATCTCGCTTGATCACAGCCTCCAAGTGCTTCTCCAACCCTGCTAGATGACGGCAACAAAACTTGCTGGATCACGATCTCCAAGTACATCTCTCAGTTACATCGATTACAGACTCCAAGTGTATGTCCAATCCACTTGATTGCAGCCTCCAATTTTGTACACTCACAGATTCCAAGTGCTTCACCAGACTGGCTCGATCACAGCCTCCAAGTATATCTGTAAGGAGCGATGGCAGGTGTACGGAAATTCAGGGGTAACGGAAGTGGATAGAGTGATGGGGAGTATATATTTGGCAGGCCCCAGAGTAGATAGACATCATCTCCTTTCCATCTCATTTCCATCTGATCTTAACATACAATACAGACACAAACACTACATTTCCTAACTTTAGGTCTCACTCGCTATGTCCGAGATGTGGATCCACACAATTGTGTTGCTCATCTGTAATGGCTAGTATAATATCATCTGATCTGATTCCTATGCTCCTCGAACCAGAACTGCGGGTTCGCTTAAATTCCGTGTAAATGTTGTGAGAGGTGCAATGCAGTGTTGATGGTGGGATGTCTACCATCTAGCTCCATCGTTTCACCAGAATGACCTCCGAGCGGTGCATCTCTAGATTCTTTCAATGAGCATGTTCAAGTGCTCCTCCGAATATGGTCAACTACCATCTGCAGCCAGATTGACCGTAGGTATATATTGCTAGATTTACATAATGCGTGCAAGAGTATGATGTAGTGAATCTTGTGACTGTAACAAAGACGAATATGATAAGAGGAAATTCCTTGTGTTTGTGTTCCTTGAAGCAGTCTCGGCTGCTCTTGATATCTCCCGCAGAGCTGTACCGAGGTCTCAGGAGCTCCAATATATGACTATCGTATAAGTCAAATCTCATAGCATCCTGAATGCACCTAAAGTACTGCAGGTGCTTTCAGGAGGACCTGAAAATGCACTTGCAGAGTCTGACAGCCCATTGCATAACCCCAGGTGGGTCTGGGAGCATCTCAAGTGCATAGAAGCACTGGTGGGATCACTCGGAGAGTCTGGGAGGACTGTGTGTTACTTCCGGACCAATTTACATTTTGCTGATGTTTCTACAACCATGTCTGATATCCAATCTATAAATACCTAGTAGCCAGACGGTAGAATTGTTTCCAAAATTAACTTCTCTTTATTGGTGATTTGAGTGACCTTACTCTACAAATCATCTTTGACACTTGGTGGGTCTGAATGAATGTTGGCACAAAGTGTCCTACTGCTTAGAATCATTATTGACATTTATCTTCATGGCATTTTTATCTGTACTGTGGGATTGAGGAGATCTGCAGCCCTGGCATTGTATGCATTGATTGTCATTTCGTTCTTCACTGTTCTTCAGATTATATGACCAGCCACATGCTGAAACACTCGCCGGAACCAGCACACATTGCAATGTTACACGAATAAACAGAGTCTGATCTTACTGAATTCACAAGTACAAACATTACCTAAACAGCATTGGTCAGATTAAAAAGGCAAAACAGTTGTTGAATGTCAATTTTCAGTTCATAACAGAAGTTCCTAATTGAGAGATGTATCTTTCCTCTATTAACATAATCGACATACACAACGCTCTAAACCAGCAGCCAAGAACTTCCTATCTGCCGAATGTCCCCAGTATACATGGAATCGCTACCTCATGTTGGGATTTGGTTCAGCTATATTGCTTGGAACTCCATCTCAAACCTTGAACTATGACAGTGATACAATGCATTATGCAGCAAGGTGGTACTTCCATCTGCCAGCACCCTTAGGAACATTTGCTGCAGGGATTCCTCAGTCAAACCGGATTTAATTAAGAAGCAATTGCTGTTGATAAAAGCAGTCAGCTCAGTATCAGATGGGTGGCCATTACTAAACAAATTAGCGATAACAATGGTAATAAAATGATGTATGGATGAAAATTGCACATAGGAAGAAGTACAACTTATATTTGACATGATTGATAACCTGGACTTATCCTATATCGAATGCTAATGAAGTTTAATAGATCAATGGTCAACATACTGGAGGACAGGTATCCATGCATTTAAAGAAGATTGTGAATCATTCCAAGGTTACAAACAAGAGATTACTTGGAATTGTGACTGATAATGCTTCTTCAGATTACTCAATGACTTTGGCACAACAATCAACCCTGGATGCTTCTGTTATTCTGTACAATACAATAGGAAACTACATACCATATATGGCACATGTCATACAACTTGCATTGGGTGCATTCATGAGCAGTCTCGGGGTAAAAGGCCGTACCAAGTCTTTGGTATCCCATGAGTAGTGTTAGCAACGGGTCTGGACCGTCAATTCGGGTCCGGGTATGGGTCGGAACCGAACCGGAGCCAGATTGGCGGTCCGGGTTGTCAATAAATCCGAACTGTCGATTCGGGTACGGTTCCATCGACATCTCCCTACCCGTCTTAATTGGGCGGGTTTTCAGCGGGTTGTATAGTGGGTTCATCTGTACATTGATTTAATATGCTTTCCTTTGCTATTCGATTATAGTACTCAGTCAAAATCGATCATTTGACATCCAGTAATCACATTTTGCATGTTTTGCATGTTGTGAAATCGATAATATTTTAATTCATGTTTTTCTTTCAATGATTTGTATTTTTGACCAGGGAGGAGGTCAATAGTTCAATTATATGCTCAAATATCCATTCGATGCTTTCATTACCCGATCTGCATCACCAGCAATTGATGACCTTCAGTTAATGCTGAGTTGACAGATATTGTCAGAACGGCACCGTCAACGTGTCACTTCCTCTTTTGCACATAGTGGATGGCAATATATTGGTTATGGATAGCAGCGAGCAAATCACTTACCAATTACCTTATTTACAAGACCAAACATTGTGGAGCCTCCATGGATGCTTGAGGTGTAGTGGCATTGACAGAGACCATATTGTCTATAAAGGCTGCCAATACTTCGAATATGGGTAAATGCCGTAGCACAGCCCTTGGATTATACAAGATGCAACACACAAAATCGTTGACGCTCTGTTGACGTTCATTTTCACACAGGTGCTGTGACCATGTCACGATCGCATTTGCACAGAACGGCTGCCAATATATTGAATATGGACATATGCCGTAGCAGAGCCCTTGAAATATACATGATGCAACACCCAAAAGCATTCACACTCTGTTGACACTCAGTTGACACTGTGTTGATGCTCTGTTGACGCTCTGTTGATGCTGTGTTGATGCTCTGTTGACGCTCATTTTGAGGTGTAACGGTATCGACAAACACGATATTGCCTATACAGGCTGCCAATACTTCGATTATGGATAGATGCCGTAGCACAGCCCTTGGATTATACAAGATGCCACACACGAAATCGTTGACGCCCTGTTGACGCTCATTTTCAGACAGGTGCTGTGACCAGGTCACGATCGCATTTGCACAGAGTGGCAGCCAATACGTGGATTATGGACATATGCCGTAGCAGAGCCCTTGGAATATACATGATGCAACACCCAAAAGCATTGACACTCTGTTGACACTCAGTTGACACTGTGTTGATGGTCTGTTGACGCTCTGTTGGTACTGTGTTGACGCTCTGTTGACACTCATTTTGAGGTGTAACGGTATCGACAAACACGATATTGTCTATAAAGGCTGCCAATACTTCGATTATGGATAAATGCCATAGCACAGCCCTTGGATTATACAAGATGCAACACACAAACTCGTTGACGCTCTGTTGACGCTCATTTTCAAACAGGTGCTGTGACCATGTCACTATCGCATTTGCAAAGAACGGCTGCCAATACATCGATTATGGGTCTATGCCGTAGCACAGCCCTTGGATTATACAATATGCAACACCCAAAAGCGTTGACACTCTGTTGACACTCTGTTGACACTTTGTTGATGCTCTGTTGACGCTCTGTTGATGTTCTGTTGACGCGCTGTTGACGCTCTGTTGACACTCATTTTAAGGTGCAATAGTATTGACACACACGATATTGCCTATAAAGGCTGCCAATACTTCGATTATGGATAAAGGCCGTAGCACAGCCCTTGCATTATACAAGATGCAACACACAAAATTGTTGACGCTCTGTTAACGCTCATTTTCAAACAGGTGCGGTAACCATGTCACTATCGCATTTGCAAAGAACGGCTGGCAATACATTGATTATAGGTCTCTGTCACTGTAGAGCTCTTGGATTATAGATGATGCAACTCCCAAAAGCGTTGACACTCTGTTGACACTGGGTTGATACTTTGTTGATGCTCTGTTAACGCTCTGTTGATGTTCTGTTGACGAGCTGTTGATGATCTGTTGACGCTCATTTTGAGGTGCAACGGTATCGACACACATGATATTGCCTATAAAGGCTACCAATACTTCGATTATAGATAAATGCCATAGCACAGCCCTTGGATTATAGAAGGTGCAACACACAAAAACGTTGACGCTCTGTTGACGCTCATTTTTAGAGTGGGGCTGTGACCATGTCGCGTTCACTTTTGCTCAGAACAGCTGCCAATACGATTATTATGGATATCTGCCAAAGCAGAGCCCTTGGATTATACAAGATGCAATGCCCAAAATCATTGACACTCTGTTGACACTCTGTTGACTCGGTGATGCTGCTCTGTTGACGCTCTGTTGATGCTCTGTTGATGCTCTGTTGACGCTCTGTTGACGCTCTGTTGACACTCATTTGGTGGTGTAGCAGTATCGACACACACGATATTGCCTGTAAAGGCTGCCAATACTTTGATTATGGATAAATGCCATAGCACAGCCTTTGGATTACACAGGATGCAACCCACAAAATCGTTGACGCTCTGTTGACGCTCATTTTCAGACTGGGGCAGTGACCATATCGTTATCGCTTTTATTCAGAATGGATGCCAATACTTTGATTATGGGTACATTCCATTGCGGAGCGCTTGGATTATACATGATGCAACTCCCAAAATCGTTGATACTCTGTTGACAATCTGTTGACGCTGTGTGGATGCTCTTTTGACAATCTGTTGGCGCTCTGTTGACGCTCATTGTGAGGTGTAGCAGTATCAACACACACGATATTACCTATAAAGGCTGCCAATACTACGATTATGAGTAAATGCCATATCACAGCCCTTGGATTATACCAGATGCAACACCCAAAATTGTTGACGCTCTGTTGATGCTCATTTTCAGACTGGGGATGGGACCATGTCACTTTCTCTTTTGCCCATCAAGGCTGCCAGTATGTTGATTATGGATACCAGCTAGCAAATGGCATTCCAATGGACTTACTTACAAGATCAAAAACCGTTGACACTCCGTTGACGCTCACTTTCAGAATGTTGCTGTTACTGTGTCGATTTCTCTTTTGCCTATAAAGGCTGCCCATACTTTGATTATGGATAACAGCGAGCAAATCTGTTTTCAATTAACTTACTTACCACAGATAATATTGATGACGCTCCTTGACGCTCAGTATCACAATGTGGCCATTACCGCGCCGCGGTCTCTTTTGCGTTCAAAGGCTGCCAGTCTGTTGAATATGAATAGCAGCGAGCAAATCGCTTTCCAATTAAGTTGCTTACATATCCAAACATCATTGACACTCCGTTGACGCTCATTGTAAAAAAGGAGCTGTTCCCGTGTCGCTTTCATCATCATATAGTCATTATTGATAGTCAATGAATAATTTGTATTCATACTCAGTTGCATGCAAAAGCTTTATGGCGTATCAATTTCTGATCACCTGATGCAGAAGTTCTCTGAGCGATGGATAACTCAGCGCACTGACATTTCAGCGCTTTCAGTTGGCAACTCGCTGCATGTAGAGCCATAACCTAATTTTTCATTAATATAGCCCAACATACTCAGTTTGCTATATCCAGTTCGATCCGCTCAATTTTCATGACTTATCATAAGCAATTTTCAAAATGCTCACTATGTGCACCCGGTCTAAATGCGCAGTAATGTAGTTGGTTGTATAGATGAATGCAACATGATGGTGGTCATTCATACAGATTCGCATTGCGCAATGACTGCTCCTTCTATGACTGGTATGTCATCACTAAGTGAAACTTTGTTAGTAAATTTTATTTTTTGTTTAGATTGCACGGTCTCACTTATCTGTAAAAGGCAGGATGATATTGTGTTGATCAGCTGTCAATCAACTTTGTTTGGAGTTTGAACCGTTCATATGGCCCGTATGACCCTTGCATATGCACAGATGAATGATCATTTCTTACAATATAGTCAGTGAAATAAAAAGATTTCATTCACGTATCGAAATAGATACGCCAACTAATTTTTGCAGAGATATGTCGTCAATAATCACATTTTGTTCAGGTTGTGTACACATGACCTACGATCCAATACAATATGGTTACCTGAATCCATTTCCTGTATGGTACGTAGGTATAGAGGATATATGCATGGGTAGACGCTTACAGGTTTAACAGGCTTCGATGTGTTAATCGGTGATGAAGTGGGTATCGCGTCAATTGTGAGAGCCGATAAGCATTTGTGAGACGGTCATTTGCGTCATGCTATTTACATATGGCTACTCTATCCCAAGAGGTTCCTTGCGGCATTGCGATTTTCCACTGACACTATCATGTATCTCCATCAGCTCTCCAAATGATGTCGGCGCAGTCGCATGTGCAAACTGATCAATTTCCGGCTGAATGACTGCCTTAACTATGAATATGGCTGTTCTGGATCTCAAACTATACAAATGATGCAAGATGAACAATTGATCACACTCAACTTCAGCACGTAGCAGGGAGCTTGTCTCTCCTTGTTTTGAGTATAAAGGCCACCAATGAAACAAATATAGAGAATGATATACCAAAGTTGATATTTTGCACATAACAGTAACATATGTGACTGCGACCAAAAATAGAAAAACCCGAAAAGGAGAACCAGAGACTCGAACCGACGGGTCTAGCCAAACCCGGCAAAACCCACGGGTTGACGGGTACGGGTACGGGTTTGGCCCTCCTAGAAGATCCGGGTCGGGTGTTTGAACGGTTCTGGTACCGAACCGAACCGTTCTTCCGGTCCAAACCCGGACAGCTGGCGGGTTACCCGGACCCGTTGCTACCACTACCCATGAGTGTGATTGGCAATTTACAGAGAATGGAAGTATAGACATCGAGAAGAGTCAATGACTGTGAAGAGATCACAATGCCAGAATAAAAATTGTGTTCGGTATACAACTGGGTTTGGCAAAGATAACTTAGGCTGTACATATTTCAAGACATTTTGAATTACCTGAAACTGACATTAATATAGCAGAGAATGCTTGCAGTATTGATTACACTGACGCCTGGATGTTAAAATGAGTGCATTGAATGTTAAAAACTCAAACTATCACTTGCACTAGAATCTATTATGGACGTGAAGACACAGAGGAATTCAATATTGGTGTAGCTTGAACGAGCGTACCAATTATGACAATTCGCCTGAGAGTGGCTTAAAAATCAAAAATCCTGCTGCTACCAGATACTTTTCCAAAACTGGATGAATGAACGAACATTCAGGACATTACGGAAATTTTGAGGCCAATACGAAACTGGACCCAGTAGATGTCCAACAGGCATACAGTGACACTGCATGACATTATCAGTCTCTCCAATGACATGAATGATAACATGGATGGCATTATAAGATGGTTGGCTAAGAAGATGACACAATCAAAGGAACACTTATACTTCACAGTGAAGATTGTGCGACAGAATGTATCAAAATAAACTGCAGAAGTCACTTAGAAGAATGGTTGGTTTCTGATCTCAGCCCATATCCTTGATCCATTACTGAAATTGCAATCATTCAGACAATGGAACAAGTCAATGAATATGAGTTGTGAGGACAAGATGTCTCAAACTACCCAATACCTGGATACTTGGTGGAAGTATGTGGAGACCAAATACTGCCTCTATCATTGATGACATTGTGTCATTATACCTGAAAATGTTCAGCGCAGCAATTTGTTCCGCATTGCAAAGGCTTCTCCAATTTGTCAATTATCTTTTAATCCATCTAATTCCTCAAGGGATGATGAAGAATACTTAATCTGTAAATATGTAGCTGAATGGACATCAAGACGAACTGGTCATGTATCTCATGTTTTGACGGCAGCACAGCTCTGTTTGAATCCTCTGCTGGAATCACCAAGAACAGCGGACAAGTTCATTCAAAGGTTCATGATTAGGTCCCTGACCGAATCAGGATTGCCAGTGCATGTTCGTTTCCGGATATCTATGCCTGGTGGCACCAGCGAGAGTCAATACACCCAAGTTACACATATCTCTCACATGTGGCTTGTGACGTATTTTCAATTATACGACATGTTGTGGCAGTCATGGCCAGTTTCTACCTTCAGTGAGACGTTATGAACTGGAGAAAGTCTAAAATGACGTGTGAAACACTTTAAGAAAAAATGGTAGTGAAGTAGTTTGCTCAAGCCAATGACAGCATTTGGGCTGGCGATTGTGTAGCATTCAATACCACGGAAACTGAAATGGACTTGCAATTCAAAAAAGAGGCAGAGGAAACTGAAATTGAACAAAATTGCCCAGGTTTACAACAGTTAGGAGATGTGGCAGCGAAGCCAAAACCTATGTGCTACACTGCAGGAATCGGATGCACAAAAGAAGCAAATAACTGCTGTACGATACATTTCAGATACCGAAGAGATCATCAACACATCCTACTCAAACTTTCCATTCCAGGGTGCGCCTGCATTTACATTCTCAGAAAGATCACCTTTGCCACCAGCTTTTTCTGCAAAGAACCTCCCTGCATGATGAAGTGAAGTTTGAATGACCTCCTAATCAAAAGAATCAACCATCATCCATCTTAATGTTCTCATTGTAGCGCCGCTGAAAGTGTCTCCGACACCACACATTGACTTCACTGGATTGGTGATTAGGATAATGCAACCAAGAGTGCAGACAACTGTGAGCCAGATGAGAAATCCTATGTACGTCTAGGCAAGGGCATCAACACCTTGGAAAGACCAGAGCACGATGGTGGGAGTGCCAACCCATATGCTCATGGAACGAGTTGGCAAATACAGAGGTCAATGAAACAGGCTGAAATGCGGTTGATGACTGTCAGTGCAACACAATGAATGAGGAATAAGGGAAACAACAAACACTAAAACAGATTGGGTCAAGATGTTTTCTCCAGGTTCTATATATTGTATAATCTATAATTTCACATACAGAAATATTATGTGTAAGGACACATAGTCCAGCGTCCAGTGGCGTAGGGATATGGTTGCAAACATGGACTCGAGTGAGTAGATATGTAGATATCTAGATGTATTGGTAAGCATATAGCTAGAGGTCTAAGGCTCATGGTGAGCCAACAATAGAGAATGGGCATTATGCGTCCCTGGACACGTCACCTGCAGCCGTGCCGTTACATTATGGAATCATTGTGAGATATTGCATCAGAGAATTTTTTTGTAAAGAATAATATAGCTGGCAATATGCAATATTCAGACAGGTAGATCAATTTTAGAAGAATGAGAGAGCCCTGTGAAAGAATATTACTGGGCTTGGGTTTGCCAATGCGCTGATTCTCAATCAGACAGAATGGCAACCAATAAGTTCCAATAATTCTGTATACAATAATTGATGGCAGCAGATATTGACTATACAACACTTTAAACTAGGTATCAACAGAGCGTCAATGATAATTAGTCTTGCATCCTGGGTCATGAGACTGCTGATACATTGGAAACAGCAGTGAAAGATGTCTCGGCTACCTGTGTACGCAGAACAGATTACGGTGCCCTCCCTGCAGCATGTTGAAAATCTCCATCAACGGACTGTCAACAATGTTTGGTGTTGTATCTGAGGCAATCTGGGTGGCAACATGTTGCAGACAGTCATAAATGAATTACTGGCCACCTGGATAGGAGAAACACAGAGTAACTTACTGCCGCACCATGTTCAAAATAAGGGTCAATGGAGCGAGAACAATTGTTAGCCATGTGTCATGGTTGATCAAAGGGTGATGTACTTGTTATTGTATATATATATTGTTTTGGATGGTTTTGCAGTTCAAAAGGCTCAAGAACACTTGATTTTGGTATTGTAAATAAAAGAAGTTGTTACTGTCCGGGAGGATATGGTGGAAATATCCCATACGTATATGTCTATACACATTGCCATATCCTTGTTTATGGATGCTTCTGATCAAGGGCCACTGATATTACTGCAGTTGCAATCGCCAAAAACCTGTGATGCTCTGTTGACACTCATGTTCAAGACGGGCTAATGAGTATTAAGCTTTCTCTTGATTCTATAATGGTGGCCAATACTATGTTTCTGGCTGTGTGCAACCTGTTACCCCCAAGATTACCCAAGATACACAACCAACAATCTTTGACGCTACATTGTTGCTTATTTTCAGAAATTTGCATAGCATGTGTCGCAGTACGGTTCGATCACTAAGGTGGGCACTATATCCAAAATAATCAGCGATGTACGGCTGTCAATATATCGCCATTCGCAGTAATTTGTCTGAATGCTACCATCAATAGTAAAACCCAAAATGCACAACTGGAGATTGGAACCAATGAGTCTAGGCAAACCTGGTGACATCCGCAGGTTGCCAGGTATTAGTACCGGTTAGACCAACTGAGAGGCAGTGATTCAGAATTTTGCACGTAACTGGAACAGAACTAACCTATTGTTGTAGTCCAAAACTGGAGTGCTGGCAGGTTACCAGAACCCACCGCTAACAGTAGTGGTTATCGATGTATCTACTTATACTTGACCAACAACCATATCATCTACAATTATCCACAATCACTTCAGCAGGTCTTTTCACCGAGTTCCATTCATTATACCTTCCTTCAGGAATATCAAGCCTACTACTACTGCCTATACTATAAATTCCTAATAACAATTCAAGTTGTCCGCAGGAATTTTGATACACATTTCCATGTCTCAAACACCATCCATTCATTACATGTCGAGAAAGCTGTTCTACAGATGAAATGTCTGTCCTGATTCTGAGAACTATACTCTTGAACTGCACTGCTGATGTAGTGCCCAAGAAATGGGCTATTCCAGTTACTTGGTATATGCCTTGAATCAAAGTATCCAGTGTGCCACTTCAATGCTGCAATATTATGACATTATACACAAACATTACACTACAAATTTTGAAACAATCACATTAGGGCATGAGTGTTTTGTCACAGAGAAGGTGTTTCGCATATCTCTGCCACAATTAACTTTGTACTTTAAAATCAATATCTTTTTGCATTAATTCCAGCATGCTGCCAACATTCCAAAAAAATAAACAAGAATTGATCAATCTTGTGGTTAATTTTGCATTTGAGTGTGGTCAGTATACCTGGTGTATGCGAGGTATTACTTATTGATCTACCGTACAATGGAAAGGTGATTGTCCAGATGTTAGTGTTAGCAACAGTTCCATGTTGGCAGTTTGGTGCTGGGTCAAGGTTGGAACCAAACTGGAACCGTTGCACGGGTATTCCCACATACAAAATCTGAACCGCAGCGAAACGGCCGTATTTTGGCCAGTTCAGCATTTTCAAAAAATGGGAATCTTAACTCCGTTTCAGTATTTGAGTTCTCATTGTATTTGAATACGATATACACCTATATGGATTAGTTTAAGCTGCTCTTTCACCTCCAATTCTCCATTATGCGATCCGATGACAGTTGGTTGAGTTGCAGTGACCTCACGGTGCCAATTGGGCGTTTTCGGAACCCACTCATCAAATCTAGTTCAGATTGCAAATTGCAGACCTGGAGGTGAAACAGCTTCTAAAGCTGGATCATTTACCTATATATCACCATGTGATACAATCAAAACCTAAAGATTAAATTGGAGCAAAAGTTCTAAGTGTGTGAACATGAGGCTCTGCTGGATGATAAACCCTGCTAAAAACCGTGGGTTCCTGCATGGTCCGGGTAACAACCCTGTCAAGACAGAGCCGGTCAGGTTTTGGAACATGTCTCGACTGTCAAACCACTATGAACCATTTTTCCTGTCCAAACTCGGACTGCTGGCTGATTACCTGTTCTCATTGCTATGGCTACCAATTGTTGGTCAGACTGTATGCACGTCAGGTAAAGTTGTTCTGGAAGATGATGATTGCACTTCTCTTCAACTTCATTACCATAGGCCATGAGTGAACACTGTACATGAGAAACCACTCTGGGCTCTCTGTTGTGCACTTCAGCAATTGCACTGTCATTGTGAACTCCAAAGACTATTCTGATGTTTCATTTTTTGAGTTGCTGGTCAGACCATTTCTTGTTCTTAGCTCCAGTGCATACAGCAATACATTTTCACATTTGAAAGAAACATAGTAATATGTAATAAGAGAAAGTTGCACAATATTTCATATACTCTATTTGAGTGGTCTCGTCTCTGCCCTCTGATGTAAATGTTCCTGGCATATCATGTATTGGTGTCACCTGCACTCTCCTAATGGCAACTATAGACAGTGTATTGCCACTTGTTGCCATTGTGGACTGATTGTTTGACTGTTGAGAGGTTTATTATAATGTACTGGACCTCTCTTCTTGCAATACCCATTAGTATTCTCTATGTGCCAGTAGTTGGCGGAAATTTTTGTTACCCAAAATCTCTCAACTATCAGTTATAATGATCCTTCTCTTCCATAGTACCCATTGGGCATATTTGCAGCTTCCAGTGTATTCTTTCTCCTATCTATAATCAGTAATATCCTAACCAGCAGTTAATTGGAATTTGTTTTCGCACAAATGGAGTGAATCGCATCAGCAACAACTCCAGTTTCCTTCACAAACACCTCGGTGTTCCGAACTACTTTGACTGCTTTGACGGAACCTCGTACCCTCTGACAGAGAATTACATGCTTTCCGTCACCCAGGCAACAGTTCGAAGTGCATTGTAGAGCACCTGGCAGCGCCGGTGACATGTTTGGGAGCACATTGAATCACAGTAGAGCAGTATGGCAAAGACAATATCCTTGTAGGGAACGATGCTGATGCGCCTGGAACTCAGACATCAGCAACAACCCTAGTTTCCGGCTGAAACACCCGGGTGTTCCGGACGGCTCTGACGGCTCTGACGGAACCTCGTACCCTCTGACGGAGAATTACACATTTCCTGTTGCCCAGGCTACGGGTCACGTTTCATACTCACCTCCATTACTATCCGCCCAGTATACGCACCATCAGAACAACACGTGTGTTACACTGTTCGCAGGGGCCGCAGTTATGCTGTAGCCGTTCTCACAACGCCTGGCGATGTTTATGCCTTTCTTCAGCCGATAGCCACATTTTAACTCTCCGCTATTGCTATAATATATCAGATGCCGCACTCGCCCTATATATGTTTAGCTTTGAGATTTTGTCACATATGGCAATACAGTCTTCGCTTCGGATACCTCGCTTGCCATTGCATTTGCATCGCCATTATCGTATTTTACAGGTCTGAAATATACAGTCCAATCTTCACACTGTCTAGTACTTTGCCCTCAGTCCTCCACATTCTGCGTTGATCCATCATTGGCTTGCGATGTTTCTTCCTCCTCATCCGCATCCGCATCGTCGCGATCCTCGCCCTCATACCCGTCGACATCACTGGGTCCCAGGTCAGTGCTCCACATTCTGCATTGATCAATCATCGACTTACGATGCTTCTTCCTCCTCATCCGCATCCGCATCCGCATCGTTGCCATCTTCGCCCTCATACCCGTCGACAGCACTGGGTTGCAACTCAATCCTCCACATTTGGCGTTGATCCATCATCGACTTGCGATGCTTCTTCCTCCTCATCCGCATCCGCATCCGCATCCGCATCCACATCGTCACACCCTCGCCCTCATACGGGTTGACATCACTGGTTCCCAGGCCAAACCTCTCGAGTTCCGTCGCGGGCCGTCGTCGCCGAATGCCGGTGGTGATGGCATCTCGATCGTCGCTTTCATCACCTTCATCTTCGTAATCCCCGCTTCCCCCTGGCATCCCTAAATGAAGTTCGCCATCCATGCGATGGTTGTCTATTGGGATGTTTGGGTCAGTGCATCCGATCTCAGGCTCCTCAAGAGCCACTTAGGAGGCCAAATTATCCAGAAGAATAGCAATGTCAACAAGCTCTGCTTCCACGCTGATCACCACGGCAGGCGTTGGGTTCTCTGCCTGTTGGATCAGACGCATGACTGTAGCAAGAGTGTTGATATACACCTCTGTTGATAGCTCTCAGTAGTGTATTCGGGGTATTCATCAAGAATGTATACATGTCTGGAACACCAGGCGAGGTTAACAACTTGCGACCCGTTACAGCGCAGTAGGATGCAAACTTACCACCCTCAATCTTGTGGTTGAAGTAGTTCTACCGATTAGGTTTGTCCGCTTTCAGCTTTGACTTGGAAGCTTTCGGATGAACACCTTTGTTCTTTTGCCACTGCCGGAGATCATGGCGCAACGCGGTGCATGTAAACATGATCAGTGGCGAGGGTATATGTCCGTCCTTGTCGTTAATCATGGAATCATAAAATCCATCAGCATACTTACCGTGGTTATTCTCCCGATGATAAAATTTGATGTAGATAAACCGCGGGATTGCCTCCGCCAGGAGGTAAAGTGGACGCTAGCCATACATTATCAGCTTTCGACTCTCTCTGCGTTGGATTTGGACCGTGTACACCACCTTCCACACGCTCTGCTACAGGAAAAAGATACTTATTGTCTGCCAGAAGGGAATCAATGAATTCCAAACGTGCTGCGGCGGATTCAAAGCGGTGGAGATCATAAAGCTCTGCAGTGTTATCCCTTCCTGACTGAATAAAATGTGATTTAACCTTATCGACATGTGCGCGAAGATGGTTCCTGTTTGAGCGTGTAATATGCACCGTCGGCCGTCGATTCAGCATACATCTTTCAAGATCTGCTTTGTGCGTGCCTCGAATGCTATGGACCAAATGTTGTTTTGCTGCATAGCGGTGTTCCAGTACGTCTCTATTATCTACCAGTGTGCGGCTTCAGCTAATGCTTTCGCAACGCATCGCGTTGCATAACTTTCCGTCTCCAACTCACTTGCACTCATAAACGGCCGTCTGTTCCACATGTAGAGCTCCAGGAGTCTGCCCGTTGCAAATACAGGAGGCGTCATGTCTGAGTGACCAAATCGATAGATACTGCGACTGCCGGAGACCATTGATCGAGGTGTAGACACCTCCTGCGGTTGAATGTGCCACTGCCTCTGTCTCTGATTCTTTTCGGTATGTCGCTTTCGCAGTGGATTTGTAATGATCGTGCGGGCTTCTTGATTCGGGATGAGGGTACGCAGGTTTTCAAGACCGCTGAGAGGAGTGGGAGTGCTAGCACTGCCGTATGCTGGGCTGGATACAACGCGACGCGTTGAGTCTGTCTGTATGGATCTGCTGGGAGCTGGTGTGTTACGACTGCTTGTACCGAGCGTGGGGGTTGGGGTAATTATTGACCGTTGCTGTGTCGTGGACGGGTTGGAAGTCACTCGTTGAGGGATATCTGCAACGCGAGAATTGTTCAGCGAAGATGAGGGGGTGGAGTCTTGACCTTGGATTGTAGAGGGTACGAAACTCCCTCCTTGAGAGGAATCCCTCTCGCCAGCGGTTACGGAAACGCGTCTTTTAGCAGGCGGAAGTTGAGAATTCCCTGAAGGCCCACGCTTTTGTTGATTCTGACTATTAGCAAGACTTCGAACATTTCGTACGACTGGAGTCGTGTCAGGGTGAGGGCTTTGGGAAGGCATATTGCGATATAGATGTTCGAGTTTAAGAAGGTCGGGAGAATATCCTCTGCATTCATATGCAACGGCAGGCGAGGTAGACTCGTATTTGAGCTACCATGCATGGATTCGACAAAAAAGGGAGGCGCAGTGTAGACCGCGCTTGACTCTAAACCCTGACAATACTCGTGGACGAGATCCCTTCAAAAGCATTCAATAATGGGGTTAACTGCCATTAGATTAAACTCAGATTAAACTGAGCATTGATATTCTCTGTTACAGCAACGTCTGAAGGTCTATTTGCACCGCTTAAAGGGTGTTTATGCCATCTTGGCGCGATTATCATCATATTGCACTTGTTCTTGGCACAATACTTGCAACCATCGATTCTGTATATCTTCAGCTTCCCGGTGGAAATCCCCCTTTGGCAGAGCTAAAAGCATCGCAAAGCGAACACTGACGTATTCTCTATCCTATGACATCAGTTGTGTGTGCTTTTTCCACTGCTAGGCGTTGGTAGCTGTGTTCGATGGTTGCACAGTTGGGACAAACTGATAACAAATCAGTTTCCTCCAAGATGCACGAGGTCTGAGCGGTAAAAAAGATGTGTGATGCAAACGCAACACCCGGCATCGTGAACTGTCATCTCCGCGAGTACTAAATCTCGGCTCGAGGCTTGACGTTCATTCGGTGCCTGGTGGTTCTGAAAGATAAATGCTGGGCCATTTTGTGTTCATTATCCAACACAACTCACAAGTTGAACTAAGATATCGCCGGTACTCGAGTATATATATCCCTTCTTCCTGCCTACACCTCCATTCTCCTGTCCTCTCGTATTATACACACCGACAGCATCCTGATCTCGACCTCACGTGACATGCACAAAACAATGCCTCTCGTTCCTCAACACACCCAATAACCTACACAACTTTGTACTTTCCTTCTGGGCTTCCTTCCGCTACATGCAACTGTATCATAATGCTGAAGTTTCGGATGTAGATTCATTGTCAATTCACAGAGATGGCACCAAAGGGCAGCAGCAATGGAGAGGGGAAGGCTAGGGCAAAGATGCCGACATCGGTTATAAATCGACGCCTGTCATTGGATCGGGACTGTATAGAGGGATTCATCTTGCAACACATCCGTGGACTCATACGGATATACAATGTTTGCGGCATTAAGGACGAGAGGGCGTGGGACCTCTTTCATGATATAATCATTCTTGATCCAGTCACGACTCGCCACTTTTCACAATTCCAGCTGATGTGGCCACACCGCAGGAGCAGGAGTTCGCCTTGTCGGGAGTGGTGGGCTGCCTTTCGCTGATATATGGGTCAAATGTTTGACAAAACCCGCGACCAAATGAACAATTGGAGGTGGGACAACCCCCATGCCATCAGGGATCATGTCGATCGCTCCAATCTGCAGACAGCCAGCTCGGTCAAGGTTAAACGCACCAACGAGCGATTCTCTTGGTACTGTAGCGATGATCTCCGGGCAAAGATTGACCGACCAAGCTGCCGGCAGTACAAGCCAGGTGCCTTCCTGGCCGTTAGACTACTGAATTGGGATGAGATAATCGACGAGGATGATGATGATGAGAACTGGGCGGATCCCGGAGCTCCGAGTGGTGGATGGAGCCGTCCTGGCTATGGCAATCACAATGACAATAGCGAGGGTGAGGAGGACATGCAGGGCGGTGAGAAAATGACCGGGAAAGGGACCGGGAAAGGGAAGGGAACAAAGGACGGGAAGGGGAAAGGGAAGGGGAAGAGGAAGGGGAAGGGAAACGGTAACGGGAAAGGCATTGTTGAACAAACCCCAGGGGGAGATGATATCTCTCGTGCTGTTGCTTTGCAGTTGCAGAAAGAAAGGTATGAGGCAGACTCGGACACGGAGGGCTAACTAGAGCGGGTATATTCAGAGCCGGAAGCGTCGCCCGCCCTGTCAATTTCCTCAAGTGATCATATCGACACTACCGAGAAGTCGGACGGGGAATATGACTCAGAACATGACCCTGATGTGGATATGCGCATGGAGGATGATGTGGACGCACCGGACGGCGTTGATTTAGACGGCGATGTGGATATGGAAAGAGATGGTGACGATGATGAGGAGGAAGATGAAGAGGAGGAAGATGAAGAGAAGAAAGATGAGGTGGAGGTGGAGGAGGTGGATGAGGATGTCGAGGAGGATAAGGATGAGGATGATGGTAATGAAACTCGGACGATTGGCAAGGCAGGGATGGTAAATACATCGGCTGATGATGCTGATACCATGGTAGACGATGATCCAACCGTGCTACCGGTGGAAGGCCAGGAGATGGGCAAGCATACCCCAAGGCCACAACCTCTGGCGCCTGCCCCACAGCAACAAACCCGGGAGCGTTCCCCACGACCACGAACTCCGGAGACTCATACCCTCAGTGGGCTGGAGTTTTTGAGGCTGGTGACAGCGCAAAAACCTCGCCCAGCAGCGCCAACTCTGCGAGAAGCTGAGGCAGCCGGAAACACCTCCGATGTCGAGGTGGAGCAGCATCTACACGGCGAATCGGCAGGTGGCAACAGTCTCCCCGATGTCCCTCTCTCCGATGTCCCTCTCCAGGAGGTCCCTCTCCCGGATGTCCCTCCCCCGGATGTCCCTCTCCCCGATGGCCCTCTCCCCGATGTTTCTCTCCCCGATGTCCCTCTCCCTGAGGCGCGCCTGGATGGCTCGGCAGGCGAGGAATGAACCAGTCCTCGCCATGCGTTTGGGTTAGAGTCAGGTACTTGTCTTTTGAGTTTCCTTTGCTGTAATCTATTTCTCTCAGGCACTGATAAAGGCACGCCTGGAGGAGTTTTGTTCGGTTGGGTTAGGGTTCTGGGCTTTTTCGTTTCCTTTGTTCTAATCTATTTATCTCAGGCATTGATTATTACACGAGTCGTGAGGTTTTTGGATTGCTCAGGGTTCATTTTTTATCTATTCATAGTATTATGGGACATCGCGCATTCAGTGATTTTGCAACTCCTGGCGTGATGGTGTTGAGGCTCAATAAATCTCTCAAGTATCGGGAACTTATACCCACACCAGACTGCTCAGGCCCAGCTCCAACTTTCGTCCCTTTGTACTGTGAATACTCCACTGCTCCCGTGTCGTCGACAATGCCAGAGAAGACCCCATTCCATTGCCCCAAATTTTCATGCCAAAATAAGTTCAGCTCAGACGGCTGGCGACTTAACCATATCAAATTACACCATCCTGAACACATTCAAGTTGCAGAGAATCTTACTGTTCGCAGCACGGCCAGACGAGTTGAACCCGCTCAGCATCAGGAATTCAGCGCTAACAAAGCTTCAGTCGAAGACTTGGACGAGTTTCCCTACCTTGAACACTTTGAAAACATCACAGACTCGGAGTCTCAATCACCGCCACCTCCTCTGCCGCGGACGGAAACATACCCATGCGCCGGCGCTCCGCTGGGTGATTACATTGCTGAGCCATGGGAACGCGGCACTCAGAGTTGCCTTGATACGAACCTACGGAACAATCCATACTACCCGTTTGCGATGCGTGAAGAGTACAAATATATCCAGTGTGCGATCAAGAAGAAGGGTACGAAGACGTACTATGACAACGTACTGAAGAAAGAGAACACCGCTCTCCATTTCCCAAGCTTCAAAAACGGGGATGGCGTCTAGAAGATAGTGGCTAGCATGCGAGATGATCAGGCTCTTGGGGAGTGGGAACTACACACTCGCGAGGATATGAGATGGAATGACAATCACCAACGGCATATCAAATAGTGGAGTCGAGACATCATCAAAAGCATGAGATGGTTGATGCGGCTGCCAGCCTACGCTGAGCATCTCATTTACGCCCCTCATCGTTGCTTTAACAGCAATACGCCACCGAAACTCCTCTATACTGAAATGCACACTGTGGACTGGTGGTGGGACACACAGGTAAGCAGAGATACTCCAGGATAATAACATGCTAATCGAGGTTAAGGCAACGCTCAGACCGGGGGATACACTGGTTCCCATGATCTTCATGTCCGACGGAAGACATCTCTCGAATTTTGCTGGCGACAAGAATCAGTGGCCTGTATATATGACAATTGGCAATCTATCTTCGAAGATCCGCCAGATGGCCTCAGCGCACACCATCGTGATGGTCGCTCTCCTGCCGATTCCGATCAAGAACTGCAATCTTCCTCAGAAGCGGCTGGATGAGCTGCGGCAAACAAACGGAGAGGTGCTGAACGAAGTACTTCGGCGGGTACCCCAGCTTCTCACCTTTGAACAAAATCCCAACGCCGAGAGCGGGTATTACAATGTTCTCTGTGCAGATGGCAACTTCAGGCGTTGCAAACCGGTTGTAGCAGAATGGCTTCCAGATGTTCTACAGTATAGCGACCTACATCATCTCGAGCGGCATGTCTGTTTTTGGTGCGAGTCTCCAAAGAACGAACTTGGAGATTATGTCCCTTCTGACAAGCAACACCCCCGGGGGGATCACAACCTATATAGAACGCTCAGCGATGCCAACAGGAAGGCAGCCGATGGTGAACTCTCGTCGCGCCATGTCCAACAAGGATTCAACATTTTTCGACATATTCCATGTATAGTGAGCGACCTCCCTAAGCCCGACCTCCTCCCTACAATGAAGATCGGCATGCTTGAGCACCTCCCGCAGTGGATTTTCCACTTCATGAAGACGCACGAACGGCTTGACAAGTACAATGCAATATGGTTATCCGTGCCTGCTTACGATGACGTCACACCAAAAAATAAGTCATATGAGGAAGTTTCTCAATGGAATGGGAAAGAGATGAAACAAATGGGCTGGTACCTGCTAGGAGTTATAACACAGTCTGTACAAGACAGCAGTCCCGCTCAGCGTCCGATATTCAATCGCGCAATTCAGTGCACACGGGCATTGTTAGAACTCTATATGCATGCTCGATATAAATCTCACGATGATGCAACTTTGACCTACATGGAGGACGTCTTGCATCGTTTTCACACTTTCAAAGATGTTTTCTTACTCGGCCGAGCCGGCAACGAGGGGAAGGCCAAAGCCAATGCCCTGAGAACGGAACTCGTGAAGAAGCGAAAGGTAGACGAGGAAACAAATGCTGAAACTTGGACTCCGTCCAAGAAGTGGCGCGAAATGAAAGCATGGCGGGATTATATCAGCCACGGGATTGATGTTTCCAAGGAGTTGGATGCTGACTTCAACTTTCCGAAGATCCACTTGATGGCTCATTGGGTCGAACAGATTCGTCGTTACGGAGCCTTGCAACAGTATTCTGCCGAGACACATGAACAAGCTCACAAAAGGAACCTCAAGGACGGTTGGAATGCCTCCAATCACAATCTCAACTACCTGCTGCAACTAATCACCTTTCAGCGTCGCATTCTCTTCTTCGAAATTAGAGAGCTCAATCTCCAAGCCCTTGCTCAGCATCGGGAGAAAAGCGCTGCCGCCTGCGAAGTGGTTCCTTCTGGTGCTGATCTGGCTGCCCGCCTGGGCTCCCAGTCATATGCGAAGCCCGAATTGATGGGGCCCCACAACCGCCGTGATGGAAAGTATCCCGACGCTATGATCAAAGACTTCAGCGCATTACTCGACAATACACAAGACGCAATGCACTGCGTGGCAATATACAGCGGCACGGGGGAGTTTATGAAGCATAAGAGTTGTAACAAGATGTATATATCGGATGATCAACTGCACGCAATGGGGCTCTGTATTTACCGTTGTATTAAGGTTCAAGTTGAGGGTTTAGATGGTGAACGCATATCTCAGATGTGTCGATGAACAGGAAGCCAGAGCTGGCGCGGAGGGGATGGATGGAACGACTGGGTATGGGTAAAGCAACGCCCTGGGAGGTGTTATGGCGCGCTGACTGGGTGTCTGCCACGGCAACTGCAACGACTATTCAAAATCAAACTCCTAAATGAGGATGGAGGTTTCGTTGAGTACTGGTTAGCCCTGGCGCTCACCAGAATTCCTGAAAACTCGGGAAACTTGGATCTGGTCTCGAAATTTGTACAAGTGAGAAAAGCACCCGCAGCTGTTGCGTTGCAAGTTTTCAGCGTGGGAAATATTGTCGGCTGTGCGCTCTTCATTCCAGAGATAACTACTAGTAGTAAGACAGGAGACGGACAGAACGAACAATGGATTGTCAATAGGTACATACATCTGGCGACTTGGAATGATGTGTATGATTAGTAAAGAGAGAATTGCATTTTGCGCGCAGGTAGAAGGAACGCGAGGAGAGATTTTCGCAGCGTCACCCATCTCCTTGCAATCCTGTATAATTAGCAAAGTGAGAATTGCATTTTGCTCGCAGGTAGAAGGAACGGGAGGAGAGATTTTCGCAGCGTCACCCATCGCATTGCAATCCCGATGCAAGCGCGTACCCAATGAACCCATTCCGACGTGTGGTCACAGTTGGCCACAACGCCAGAGTGATCATTTAAAATAGGAGACCGACAGAACGAGAAGAAACGGTGAAACAGCGAGCAGAGGGTGATATGGAATGCGACTCGTTGAATTGACGCCGGGCGCGGAGTAATCCAACAGCGGGGTGTCTCTGACGGCTCTGATGGAGCGCGTCCACTCTGACGGAGCCCTTCCGCCCGGACGGAAATATTTTTTGCTGATGCAGCTACTACTAACTGTTCAATGATTTTTAAAACTCATGTATTCAGGTTGTATTTTCATCTATTTATCTACATAGCCACAATCTAAACACATAAAGCAACATCTTCAAGTCTTGGCGAAACAGACACCGTGCGTTAAGTCAACAACAACTTCAGGAAGTGTATCACGAATGGCGGTAATTGATTCTGGATGTCGAATTGACCCAGGAGCGAGCTTCCCAGCACTGGCGAGACCGCAGGAGGTGGGCGCGAACAAGAATCCACAGAGTTGAGTGGATCCAACCGAAGTCTTGGCAAAAAACACGACTGAGCCGACGTGCTGACGCGTCAACAAACGAACATGCGATGACAAGCACTACCCCAGAAAAGGTGTGCTTCACAGTTGTGATGACCAAAGTCAGAGGCTGCGAGAGGAGCGACATGGACATGGGGGAAGCGGCGGACGGGAGGAGCGACGTGCTTATGGATATGGCAATGGGGATGCCAACTGCAGTGACATCCATCACTGCAAAGACTCCGGGCGGAACCAGATTTGAGCCGATGGAGAGAAATGAAAGTCGGAAACGGAGAAGGAGGAGCGAGGCCCCGGTGACCCCTAGCAATTGGAAGAGCCGGATGGAGAGAACAATGCGACAACAAACACAAGAGGTAACGCAGCTGCACCAAACTGTTGGACACCTGATGAACTTGCTGCAAGTGCAGGCAGCCCGCAAAGAAGCACAGTGGTTGGTAATGATGACGTGGATGCAAGAGAGAGAGCAGAATTGGGTCACCCACCATGAGGACGACAAGCTGTTGGCAGCGCGCATCCCGAACATCATCGCAAAGACAATGAAAGGGGTACCACAAGGCCTGGAAAGGAGAGAGAAAGAAAGAGAAATAACTGCGACGACGGATGGTGGGATGCTAGAGGCCTCCTGACATGCAGATACGACGCAAGAAGAGGGACCTGAGCAGCGTCAACAGCCGCAGCCGCAACGGAAGCTCGAACTACCGCTCAAACTGGACCCTATGCCGCAGCCCGTACCGACACGAAAGTCTGCACCCACACCCGCCACAAGTTGGGAATCAGTCCCACCCCCAGCCCAGAGGCAGAGCCCAGGCGCAACCCTAACATCCGGCTCGAGTATGCCAGATAGCCGGCTGGACTTGAGACGGGACGAACGCATCCTCCGACCCAATCAGATGGATGCGGCGCTTGCATCGGCTTTCCACAGAGCGCTGTTACAGTGTCAGGGCCCGGCACATGTTCGGATTATGAATGCAAGTAGGAATGCCAGGGGAACAATAACCGCAATCACTAACCAAAATGCAATGGTAGAGATTTTTCTCTTTTACCGAGCTATCAATATCAAGACTGCCCAGTCAGCCGATAAAGGAATCATCGATGTGAAGGGAAACAAGTGATGGGAGAGACTGAATATCCACACCGTCCCGCTAGTGAGGTACATTGGCAAAGGGACCGAAGGACTACGGAAGATAATGCAGAAGATCCATGCGGATAACGAAGAAGTGACGATCCCTGCTCAGGTGGGATGGCTATCGAACTGCTGCGCCATCAAGGAGAGGGAGCAACATAAACAACAACTCCAGTTTCCGTCTGAAACACCCAGGTGTTCCGGACGGCTCTGACGGCACTGTGGGAACATCGTACTCTCTGACGGAGAATCGAACGCGACCAGTCGGATTACACACCTCCCTTTCGGCGGCTATTATATCATGCCTCATATTCTTGCGACGCGTCACCTTGTATGTTACTCTCGCCGCTCCGCCGGCAGGCTTCCTTTACTTTGCGTCCGGAATGTGTTCACGTATACGCACCGTCAGAATGACATGTATGTTACACTCTTCGCAGGGGTTCTAGTTATGCAGTAGCCATTTACACAACGCCTGGCGATGTTTATGCCTTTCTTCGGCCGATAGCCACATGCCGCACTCTCATTTATGTTTAGCTTTGAGATTTTGTCACTTATTGCAATGCGGTTTTCTCTTCGAATATATCGCTTGCCTTTGCATTTGATTCGCCATTATCGTATTTTATATGTCTGAAATATACTGTTCAATCTTCACACTCTCTAGTGCTATGCCGTCATTCCTCCGCATTCTGCGTTGATTCATCTTCGGCATGCGATGCTTATTCCGCCTCATCCGCATCCGCATCATTGCACTCATACCCGTCAATATCACCTACTATGCCCTCAGTCCTCAACATTCTGCGTTGATCCATCATCGGCTTGCGATGCTTCTTCCTCCTCATCTGCATCCGCATCCGCATCGTCGCCATCCTCGCCGTCATACCCGTCGACCTCACTGGTTCCCAAGTCAAACCTCTCGAGTTCAGTCGTGGACCGTGTTCACCCGCTGGCGGTGCGGATGGCATCGTGGTCGTCGCTTTCGTCACCTTTATCTTTGTAATCCCTGCTGCCCTCTGTGATCCCCAAATGCAGTTCGTCAACCGCGCAATTGTTGTCTATTGGGATGTTTGGGTCAGTGCATCCGATCTCAGGCTCCTCAAGCGCCACTTCGGAGATCAAATAGTCAAGAAGAATAGCATTGTCAACACTCGCTGCTTCAGTGCTGATGACCATGGCAGGTGTTGGGTTCTCCGCCTGCTGGATCTGACGCTTGACTATAGCAAGAGTGTTGTTATACACCCTCTGTTGCTAGCTCTCTGGTAGTGTGTTACAGGTATTCATCAAGAATGTATACGTGTCTGCGATGCCAGGCGAGGTTAACAACTTGGGACCTGTTCAAGAAGAATGCGTTCTTACCACCGTCATTCCTATCATTGAAGTAGTTCGAGCGATCATATCTGTCCGCTTTCAGCTTTGACTCTGAAGTCTTCGGATGAACACCTTTGTTCTTTGACCACTCCAGGAGAGCATGGCACAACACAGTGCAGGTAAACATGATCAGTGGGGAGGGTATATGACGGTCCTTGTCATTAATCGTGGAATTATAAAATCCATCACCATGCTTACCGTGGTTATTCTCCCGATAATAAAATTTGATGTTGATACACTGCGGGATTGCTTCCAACAGGAAGTAAAGTGGAGGATGGCCATTCGTTATCAGCTTTCGACTCTCTCTGCGTTGGATTTGAGCAGCATATACCACCTTCCATACCCTTTGCTACAGGAAAAAGATACTTATTGTCTACCAGAAGCGAATGAATCAATTCCAAACGCTCTGCGGCTGATTCCAAGAGGTGGAGATCATAAAGCTCTACTATGTCCTCCCTTGCTGATTGAATCAAATGGGATTTAACCTTATCGACGGGTACGCAAACCTGGAACCGGTGAGCGTGTAATATCCAACGTGGGCTGTCGCTTCAGGATACCTCTTTCAAGATCTCCTTTGTGCGCGCCTCAAATGCTATGGACCAAATGATGTTTTGCTGCATAGCGGTGTTCCAGTACGTCTCTATTATCTGCCAGTGTGGAGTTTCAGCTGATGCTTTCGAAACGCGTAGCGTTGCATAACTGACGGTCTCCATGTCGCTTGCACTCATAAACGGCCGTCTGATCCACCTGTAGAGCTCCAGGAGTCTGCCCATTGCAAACACAAGACGGGTCATGTCGGAGTGACCAAATCGATGGATACTGCGACTCCCGGAGACCATTGATCGAGGTGTAGACACCGCCTGCTGTTACAATTGCCCCTTGCCTCTGTCTCTGATTCTTTTCGGTTGTGCACGTTCGGAGTGGATTTGTAATGATCGCGTGGGCTTCTGGATTAGGGATTTGGGTAGGCAGGTTTTCAAGACCGCTAAAAGGAGTGGGAGTGAAAGCTATGCCGAATGCGAGGCTAGATACAACGCGACCCTTTGAGGTTCCTCCGGGTGCTTGTGTGTTCGACTGCTTGTAACCGGCATGACGGGTGGAGTAATTAGTAAACGTCGCTGTGTAGCGGACCGGGTGGAAGTCATGCGTTGATTGACATCGGCAACAGGAGAATTTTTTAGCGAAGATGAGGGGATAGAGTTCTGACCTTGGATTGTAGAGGCTACGGAACTCGCTCCTTGAGTGGAATCCCTCTCCCCAGGCGGTACGGAAACGCGTCTCTTAGCAGGCGCAAGTTGAGAATTCCCCGCAGGCTCACACTTTTGTTGATTCTGATGATTAGCAAGACTTCGACCATTTCGCACGACCGGGGTCGTGTCAAGGTGAGGGCTTTGTGAAGGCATAGTCCGATATTGATGTTCCAAGTTAAGAATGTAGGACTAATTGCGTGTGCATGCAAATGCAACGGCAGGCGAGGTAGCCTCCTATTTGAGTGACCAGGAAGGGTTTAGACAAAAAAGGGAGGTCCAGTGTAGACCGCACTGGACTCTAAAGCCTGTCAATAGTTGGTGACGAGATCCCTTCAAAACCATTCAATTATGGGGTGAGTTGCCATCAGATTAATCTCAGATTAAACTCAGCATTGCTATTCACTATTACAGCAAAGTCTGAAGGTCTATTGTCACTGTTTGAAGGGTGTTTAAGCCTTCTTGGCGCGATTATCATCGTATGGCACTCGTTCTTGACACAATACTTTGAACCATCGATTGGGTATATCTTCAGCTTCCCGGTGGAAATCCCTCTTGGGCAGAGCTAAAAGCATCGCAATGGGAACAATGACGTATTCTCTATCCTATGACATCTGTTGCGTGTGCTTTTTCCACCGCTAGGCGTTGGTAGCGGTATTGGATGGTTGCACAGTTGTTACAATTTGAGAACTACTCAGTTTGCTCCGAGATGCACGAGGTCTGAGCGATAAACGACGTATGAGATGCCAAAGCACCGCCCTGCATCGCAAAGTGTCTTCACCGCGAGTATTAAATCTCGTCTCGATGCTCCTCATTCATGAAGTGCCTGGTGGCTGTGCAAGATGAAGGCTCTGCCGTTTTGTGTTCATTAACCAACGAAACACAGGATATAAATCAAATCGCAGGAACTCTAGTAGATATATCCCTTCTTCCCGCCTTCACCTCCATTCTCTTTTCCTCCCGTATTTTTCACACCGCCAGCACCCTCAACTCACTCGACACACGTGATTTGCCCAAAACAACGCCTTGCATTCCAAAACACACCTGATAACCTACACAACTTTGAACGTTCCCTCTGGGCTTGCTTCCGCTATATGCAAGTGTATCATAATGCTAATGCCACGGATGTAGATTCATTTTCAACTCACAGCGATGGCACCAAAGGGCAGACGCACAGGAATGGGGAAGGCAACGGCCATGGCAACAATGCCGACATCGGTTATAAATCGACGCCTGTCGTTGAATTTGGACCGTATAAAGGAATTCATCTCGGAACGCATGAGTGGACTCTTACGGATATACAATGTTTGCGGCGTCAATGATGAGAAGGCATGGGACCTCGTTAATGATATAATATTTCTTGATCCAGTCACGACTCGCCACTTGACACAATTCTGGCTGATGTGGCCGCACTGCAGGAGCAGGACTTCACCTTTTCGGGAGTGGTGGGCAGCCTTCCGCTCATATATGCGGCAAATGTTTGACAAAACCCGCTATCAAATGATCAATTGGAGGTGATACAACCCCTGCGCCTTCGGGGATCAAGTTGATAGCTCCAGTCCGCAGACCACCAGCTCAGGGAAGGTTGAATGCACCGTAGAGCGTTTCTCTTGGTATGGTAGCGATGATCTCAGGGCAAAGATTGAGACACCAAGCTGCCAGCAGTACAAGCCAGGCGACTTCCTGGCCGTTAGACCACTGAATTGGGATGAGATAATCGACGAGGATGATGGTGATGACAACTGGGCGGATCCCGGAGCGCCGAGCGGTGGAAGGAGCCGTCGTAGCCATGGCAATGACAATGACGACTGCGACGGTGAGGAGGACACGCAGGGCGGTGAGAAAGGGACTGGGAAAGGGAAGGGTACAAAGGATGGGAAGGGGAAAGGGAAGGGGAAGGCAACCGAGGAAGGGAAGGGGAAGGGGAAGGGAAACGGCAAAGGGAAGGGTATTGGTAAACAAACCCCAGGAGGAGATGATATCTCTCATGCCATTGCTGTACAGTAGCAGACGGAAATGTATGAGGCAGACTTGGACACGGAAGGACAACTAGGGCCTGTATATTTAGAGCCAGAAGCATTGCCAGCCATGTGAATGTCATCAGTAGATGATACCGACTCTACCGAGTCGGACTGTGAATATGACTCAGAACTTGACCCTGATCTGGATATGCGCATCGAGGATGCTGTGGACGCACCGGAAAGCTTTGATTCAGACGGCCATTGGATATGGAAAGGGACGGTGATGATGATGAGGAGAAAGATGAAGAGAAGGAAGTTGAGGTGGAGGTGGAGGAGGAGGATAAGGATGAGGAGGAGGATCAGGATGAGGATGATGGCAAAGAACCTCGAACGCTTCGCCAGGGAGGGATGGTAAATACATCTGCTGACGATGTTGATACCATGGTAGACGATCAGCCAATTGTGCAACCAGAGCAAGACCAGGAGATGCACATGCATACCCCACGCCCACAACCTCTGGCGCCTGCCCCAAGGCCACAAACCCCGGAGCCTCGCCCATGACCACCAACTCCGGAGACTCATCCCCTCAGTGGGCTGGAGCATTTGGCCCTTGCGACGCCGGAACACCCTCGCCCGGCAGTGCCAACTCTGCGAGAAGCTGAGTCAGCCGGAAACACATCGGAAATGGATGTGGATGTTGATGTGGCTCAGCAGCTCCTGATTGAATCGGCAGGTGGCGACAGTCTCCCCGATGTCCCACTCCCCAATGTCCCTCTCCCGGAGGCGCGCCTGGATGCCTCGGTAGGCGAGGAGTGAAACAGTCCTTGCGTTGTAGAGGAGGCGATGGTTGTTGCGTTCAGGTTAGGGTCGTCTTCTTGGCTTTCTTGTTCGTTTCCGTTGTTCTAATCTATTGATCTCAGGCATTTATTATTATACGCGTCGCGAGGTTTTTGGATCGCTCAAGGTTTATTCTATTTATGGGTTCTGTACTGGTTTTATTTTTATTGGTTTTAGTTTATTCATAGTATTATGGGACATTGCTCATGCAGCGTTTTTGTAACTCCTGGCGTATAACGAACCTCCTTGTCACCGTGTTGAGGCTCAATAAGTCAGCTGGAAGTATTGTGAGCTTACACCCGAGGCTGCTCAGGCGCAGCACCAACTTTCGTCCCTTTCTACAGTGTATACTCCACTCCTTGCGTATCGTCGACAATGCCAGAGAGGATGCCTTTCCGTTGCCCCCAATTGTCATGCCGAAAGAAGTTCACCTCACACAGCTGGCGACTTAAAGATATCAAATTACACCATCGTGAACGCCTTCAAGTTGCACGCCTGAACAATGTGACTATTCGCAGCGTGCCCCGACGCGTTGAAACTGTTCCGCGTCATGAATTTAACACTAAGAAAGATTGAGTCGAAGACTTGGATGTGTTTCCCTACCTTGAACACGTTGAATACATCGTAGACTCGTAGTCTCAACCACCACCACCTCTGCCTCGGACGGGAACATACCCAGGCGCCGGTGCTCCGCTGATTGATTACATTGCTGAGCCATGGGAACACGACGCTCAGGGTTGCCTTGAGATGAACCTACAGATCAATCTCTACTACCCGTTTGCGATGCGTCAAAAGTACAAATATATCCAGTGTGGGATCAAGAAGCAGGGTATGAAGACGTACTATGACAACATGCTGAAGGAAGAAAACACCGCTATGCTGTTTCCAAGTTTCAAAAACAGGGATGGTGTCCAGAAGCTTGTGGCTAGCGTGCCAGATAATCAGGCTCCCGGGAAGTGGGAACTACATGCTCCCCATGATATGAGATGGAATGACAATCAGCAACGCCCTATCAAATACTGGAGTCGAGACATCATCAAAAGCAGGAGATGGTTGATGCGGCAGCCAGCCTATGCCGAGCATCTCTTTTTTGCTCCTCAGCGTTGCTATAACAGCGATATGCCCCCGAAACGCCTCCATACCGAAATGCACACTGCGGACTGGTGGTGGGAGACACAGGTAAGGAGAGATACTCGAGGATAATAACGTGGTAATCGACGTTTAGTCAATGCTCCGAGTGGGGGATACACTGGTTCCCTTGATCTTCATGTCCGACAGAACAAATCTCTGGAATTTTCCAGTCGACAACCAAGAGTGGCCTGTATATATGACAAATGGCCATCTATTGTCGAAGCTCCGCCTTACACCCTCAACGGACAGTGTCGTAATGGTCGCTCTCCTACCGATTACGATCAAGAACCGCAATATTCCTCAAAAGTGGCTGGATGAGCAGCGGCAAACAAACCGAGAGATGCTGAACGAAGTACACCGGCGGGTACTCCAGCCACTTATCTTTAACCAGCATTCCAGAGCCGAGAGCGAATATTACGAAGTTCTCTGTGCAGATGGCAACTTCAGGCGTTGCAAACCGGTTTTATCAGCATGGCTTGAGGATTCATCAGCAACAACCCTAGTTTCCGTCTGAAACACCCGGGTGTTCCGGACGGCTCTGACGGCTCTGACGCAACCTTGTACCCTCTGACGGAGAATTACACGCTACCCGTCGCCCAGGCGACGGGTCGCGTTGCATACTCACCTCCATTACTATGCGCCCGGTATACGCACCATCAGAACAACACGTGTGTTACACTCTTCACAGGGGCTGCAGTTATGCAGTAGGCTTTCACACAAGGCCTGGCGATATTTATGCCTTTCTTCGGCCGATAGCCACATTATACCTCTCCACTATTGCTATAATATATCGGATGCCGCACTCGCCCCATATATGTTTAGCTTTGAGATTTTGTCACATATTGCAATACAGTCTTCGCTTCAGATACCTGGCTTGCCATTGCGTTTGCTTCGCCATTATCGTATTTTACAGGTCTGAAATATACAGTCCAATCTTCACACTGTCTAGTACTATGCCATGAGTCCTCCACATTCTGCGTTGAGCCATCATTGACTTGCGATGCTTCTTCCTCATCATCTGCATCCGCATCCGCATCGTCGCCATCCTCGCCCTCATACCCGTCGACATCACTGGGCCCCAGGTCGATCCTCCACATTCTGTGTTGATCCATCATCGACTTGCGATGCTTCTTCCTCCTCATCCGCATCCGCATCCGCATCCGCATCCGCATCCGCATCAGCGTCAGCATCCGCATCGTCGCCATCCTCGGCTTCATACCCGTCGACATCACTGGTTCCCAGGTCCAACCTCTCGAGTTCCGTCGCGGGCCGTCGTCGCCGACTGGCGTTGGGGATGGCATCGCGATCATCGCTTTCATCACCTTCATCTTCGTAATCCCCGCTGCCCCCTGGCATCCCGAAATGAAGTTAGTCATCCGTGCAATTGTTGTCTATCGGGATGTTTGGGTCAGTCCTTCCGATCTCAGGCTCCTCAAACGCCACTTCGGAGACCAAATAATCAAGAAGGATAATATTGTCAACACCCGCAGCTTCCCCGCTGATCACCACGGCAGGCGTTGGGTTCTCCGCCTGTTGGATCTGACGCTTGACTGTAGCAAGAGGATTGTTATACACCCTCTGTTGATAGCTCTCCGGTAGTGTGTTCCAGGTATTCATCAAGAACGTATACGTGTGTGCAACGCCAGGCGAGGTTAACAACTTGCGACCCGTTACAGCGCAGCAGGATGCTATCTTACCACCGTCATTCTTGTGGTTGAAGTAGTTCGAGCGATCAGGTCTGTTCGCTTTCAGCTTTGACTTGGAAGCTTTCGGATGAACACCTTTGTTCTTTTCCCACTCCAGGAGAGCATGGCGCAACGCGGTGCATGTAAACATGATCAGTGGCGAGGGTATATGACCGTCCTTGTCGTTAATCATCGAATTATAAAGTCCATCAGCATACTTACTGCGGTTATTCGCCCGATGATAAAATTTGATGTAGATAAACCGCGGGATTGCCTCTGCCAGGAAGTAAAGTGGACCCTAGCCATGCGTTATCAGCTTTGGACTCTCTCTGCGTTGGATTTGGACCGCGTACACCACCTGCCACATGCTCTGCAACAGGAAAAGGATAACTATTCTCTGCCAGAAAAGAATCAATGAATTCCAAATGCTCTGCGGCGGATTCAAAGCGGTGGAGATCATAAAGCTCTGCAATGTTGTCGCTTACTGATTGAATAAAATGGGATTTAACCTTATCGAATTGTGCGCGAACCTGGTACCTTTTTGAGCGTGTAATATCCACCATGGGCTGTTGATTCAGCATACCTCTTTCAAGATCTCCTTTGTGCGTGCCTCGAATGGTATGGACCAAATGTTGTTTTGCTGCATAGCGGTGTTCCAGTACGTCTCCATTATCTGCCAGTGTGGGGCTTCTGCGAATGCTTTCGCAACGCGTCGCGTTGCATAACTTTCCATCTCCAAGTCACTTGCACTCATAAACAGTCGTCTGTTCCACATGTAGAACTCCAGGAGTGTGCCCGTTGCAAATACAAGACGCATCATGTCTGAGTGACCAAATCGATGGATGCTGCGACTGACGGAGACCATTAATCGAGGTGTAGACACAGCCTGCGGTTGCAATTGCCACTGCCTCTGTCTCTGATTCTTTTCGGTAGCTCGTGTTCGCAGTGGATTTGTAATGATCGCGCGGGCTTCTGGATTCGGGATAGGGGTAGGCAGGTTTTCAAGATCGCTGAGAGGAGTGGGAGTGCTAGCAATGCCGGATGCCGGGCTGGATACAACGCACCGCGTTGAGTCTGTCTGTATTGTTCCGCTGGGAGCGTGTGTGTTCAGACTGCTTGTACCCGGCATCGCGGTAGGAGTAATTATTGCCCGTCGCTGTGTAGTGGACGGGGTGGAAGCCACGCCTTGAGTGATATCTGCAACGTGAGAATTGTTCAGGGAAGATGAGGGGGTCGAGTTATGACCTTGGATTGTAGAGGGTACGAAACGCCCTCCTTGAGAGGAATCCCTCTCGCCAGCCGGTATTGAAACGAGTCTCTTAGCGGGTGGAAGTTGAGAATTTACTGAAGGCCCACACTTTTGTTGATTCTGACGATTAGCAAGACTTGGAACATTTCGTAAGACCGGAGTCCTGTCAGGGTGAGGGCTTTGGCAAGGCATATTCCGATATAGATGTTCGACTTTAAGAAGGTAGGAATAATATCCTCTGCATGCATATGCAACGGCAGGCGAGTTAGACTCTTATTTGAGCTACCATGGACGGATTCGACAAAAAAGGGAGGCGCAGTGTAGACCGCGCTAGACTCTAAACCCTGACAATACTCGGGGACAAGATCCCTTCAAAACCATTCAATTATGGGATTAACTGCCGTCAGACTAAACTCAGATTAAACTGAGCATTGATATTCTCTGTTACAGCAACGTCTGAAGGTCTATTTGCACCGCATGAAGGGTGTTTATGCCATCTTGGCGCGATTATCATCGTATTGCACTCGTTGGTGGCACAATACTTCGAACCATCGATTGTGTATATCTTCAGCTTCCCGGTGGAAATCCCCCTTTGGCAGAGCTAAAAGCATCACAAAGCGAACAATGATGTATTCTCTATCCTATGACATCAGTTGCGTGTGCTTTTTCCACTGCTAGGCGTTGGTAGCCGTGTTGGATGGTTGCAAAGTTGGGATAAACTGAGAACTACACAGTTTCCTCCAAGATGCACGAGGTTTGAGCGATAAAAATGATATGTGATGCAAACGCAACGCCCGGCTTTGTAAACAGTCCTCTCTGCGAGTACTACATCTCGTCTTGAGGCTTGTTGTTCATTCGGTGCCTGGTGGTTCTGCAAGATGAATACTGGGCCATTTTGTGTTCGGTAACCAACGAGACTCACAAGTTGAACTAAGAAATCGCCGGAACTCGAGTATATATATCCCATCTTCCCGCCTACACCTCCATTCTATTTTCCTCTCGTATTATACTCACTGATAGCATCCTGATCTCGATCTCACATGACTTGCACAAAACAACCCCTTTCGTTGTAAAACACACCCAATAACATACACAACTTTGTACTTTTCTTCGGGGCTTCCTTCTGCTACATGCAACTGTATCATAATGCTAACGTTTCGGATGTAGATTCATTGTCAACTCATAGCGATGGCACCAAAGGGCAGCAGCAAAGGAAAGGGGAAGGCTAGGGCAAAGATGCCGACATCGGTTATAAATCGACGCTTGTCGTTGGATCGGGACTGTATAAAGGGATTCATCTCGGAACACATCCGTGGACTCATACGGATATACAATGTTTGCGGCGTTAAGGACGAGAGGGCATGGGACCTCTTTTATTATATAATCTTTCTTGATCCAGTCACGACTCGCCAGTTTTCACAATTCCAGCTGATGTTGCCACACCGCAGGAGCAGGAGTTCGTCTTTTCAGGAGTGGTGGGCTGCCTTCCGCTGATGTATGGGGCAAATGTTTGACAAAACCCACGACCAACTGAACAATGGGAGGTGGGACACCTCCCATGCATTCAGGGATGAAGTCGATCGCTCCAATCCACAGACAACCAGCTCGGGGAAGGTTAAACGCACCAGCGAGCGATTCTCTTGGTACGGTAGCGATGATCCCAGAGCAAAGATTGAGCCACCAAGCTGCCGGCAGTACAAGCCAGGCGACTTCCTGGCCATTAGACCACTGCATTGGGATGAGATAATCGACGAGGATGATGATAATGAGAACTGGGCGGATCCTGGAGCGCCGAGCGGTGGAAGGAGCCATCCTGGTGATGGCAATGACAATGACAATGCTGAGGGTGAGGAGGACACACAGGGCGGTGAGCAAGCAACCGGGAAAGGGAAGGGAACAAAGGACGGGAAGGGGAACGGGCAAAGGAAGGGGAAGGGGAAGGGGAAGGGGAAGGGGAAGGGGAAGGGCAAAGGGAAAGGTATTGTTAAACAAACCCCAGGGGGAGATGATATCTCTTGTGCCGTTGCATTGCAGTTGCAGAAGGAAAGGTATGAGGCAGACTCGGACACGGAAGGCTAACTAGAACGGGTTTATGTAGAGCCGGAAGCATCGCCCGCCGTGTGAATTTCCTCAAATGATGCTACCGCCTCTACCGAGAAGTCGGACGGCTAATATGACTCAGAACTTGACACTGATGTGCATATGTGCATGGAGGATGATGTGGACTCACCGGACGGCGTTGATCTAGACGGCGATATGGATATGGAAAGGGATGGTGACGATGATGAGGAGGAAGATGAAGCTAAGGAAGATGAAGAGAAGGAAGATGAGGTGGAGGTGGAGGAGGAGGATGAGGATGAGGAGGAGGATAAGGATGAGGATGATGGCAAAGAACCTCAGACGATTGGCCAGGGAGAGATGGTAAATACATCGGCTGACGATGCTGATACCATTGTAGACGACGAGCCAACCGTGCTACCTGGGCAAGGCCAGGAGATGCGCGAGCATACCCCATGGCCACAACCTCTGGCGCCTGCCCCACAGCCACAAACCCCGGAGCCTTCCCCATGACCACGAACTCCGGAGACTCATACCCTCAGTGGGCTGGAGTTTTTGAGGCTTGTGACGCCCCAAAAACCTCGCCCAGCGGCGCCAACTCTGCGAGAAGCTGAGGCAGCCTGAAACACCTCGGATGTCGATGTGGAGCAGCAGCTACTCGGCGAATCGGCTTGTGGCGACAGTCTCCCCGATCTGCCTCTCCCGGATGTGCTTCTCCCGGATGTCCCCCTCCCGGATGTCGCTCTCTCCGATGTCCCTTTTCCCGATGTCCCTCTCCCTGAGGCGCGCCCGGATGGCTCGGTAGGCGAGGAGTGAACCAGTCCTAGTGTTACATTTGGGTTAGAGTCGGGTTCTTGTGTTGTGAATTTTCTTTGCTGTAATCTATTGATCTCAGGCACTGATTAAGGCACGCGTGGAGGTGTTCTGTTCGTTTGGGTTAGGGTTGTGGGCTTGTTCGCTTCCTTTATTGTAATCGATTAATCTCAGGAATTGATTATTACACGCGTCGCGAGGTTTTTGGATTGCTCAGGGTTTCTTTTGTATTTATTCATAGTATTATGGGACGTCGCGCATGCAGTGTTTTTGCAACTCCTGGCGTGATGGTGTTGAGGCTCAATAAATGTCTCAAGTATCGTGAGCTTATACCCCCACCAGACTGCTCAGGCCCAGCTCCAACTTTCGTCCCTTTCTACCGTGAATACTCCACTCCTCCCGTGTCGTCGACAATGCCAGAGAAGACCCCATTCCGTTGCCCCGAATTTTCATGCCAAAGGAAGTTCACCTCAGACAGCTGGCGACTTAAACATATCAAATTACACCATCCTGAACACCTTCAAGTTGCAAAGAATCTGACTGTTCGCAGTGCAGCCCGATGCGTTAAACCAGCTCAGCGTCGTGAATTCAACGCTAACAATGATTCAGTCGAAGACTTGGACGTATTTCCCTACCTTCAACATGTTGAAAACATCGCAGACTCGGAGTCTCAACCACAGCCACCTCCTCTGCCGCGGACGGAAACATACCCAGGCGCCGGCGCTCCGCTGAGCGATTACATTGCTGAGCCATGGGAATGCGACGCTCATGGTTGCCTTGAGACGAAGCTACGGAACAATCCCTACTACCGGTTTGCGACGCGTGAAGAGTACAAATATATCCAGTGTGGGATCAAGAAGAAGGGTATGAAGACGTACTTTGACAACGTGCTTAAGGAAGAAAACGCCGCTCTGCGTTTCGCAAGCTTCAACAACGGGGATGGCTTCTAGAATCTCGTGGCTAGCATGCCAGATGATCAGGCTCTTGGGGAGTGGGAACTAAACACACTCGAGGATATGAGATGGAATGACAATCACCAACGCCCTATCAAATACTGGAGTCGAGACATCATCAAAAGCATGAGATGGTTGCTGCGGCAGCCAGCCTACGCCGAGTATCTCATTTATGCCGCTCAGGATTGATTTAAGAGCGATACGCCACCGAAACACCTCTATACTGAAATGCACACTGCGGACTGGTGGTGGAAACACAGGTAAGCAGAGAGACTCCAGCATAATAACATGCTAATCGAGGTTAAGGCAACGCTCAGACTGCGGGATACACTGGTTCCCTTGATCGTCATGTCCGACGGAACACATCTCTCCAATTTTGCTGGCGACAAGAAAGAGTGGCCTGTATAAATGACAATTGGCAATCTATCTTCGGAGATCCGCCAGATGCCCTCAGCGCACACCATCGTAATGGTCGCTCACCTGCCGATTCCGATCAAGAACCGCAATATTCCTCAGAAGCGGCTGGATGAGTAGCGGCAAACAAACCGAGAGGTGCTGAACGAAGTTCTCCGGCGGGTGCTCCAGCCTCTCACCTTTAAACAAAATCTCAACGCCGAGAGCGGGTATTAAAATGTTCTCTGTGCAGATTGCAACTTCACGCGTTGCAAACCGGTTTTAGCACCATGGCTTGCAGATTGCCCAGAGTATAGCGACCTACATCATCTCGAGCGGCATGTGTGTTTCTGGTGCGAGTGTCCAAAGAACGAACTTGGAGATTATGTGCCTTCTGACAATCAACACCTCCGGGGGGATCACAACCTATATAGAACGCTCAGCGATGGCAACACCAAGGCAGCCGATGCCGAACTCTCATCACGCCATGTCCACCGAGGATTCAACGTGTTTCGAAATATTCCCTGTATTGTGAGCGACCTCCCGAAGACCGACCTCCTCCATACACTGCATATCGGCATGCTTGACCACCTCCAGAAGTGGATTTTCCACTTCATGAAGACGCACGAACGGCTTGACAAGTACAAGGCAATATGTTTATCCGTGCCTGCTTACGACGACCTCACACCAAAAAATAAGTCACATCAGGAAGTTTCTCAATGGAATGGGAAAGAGATGAAAGAAATGAGCCGGTACCTGCTAGAAGTTGTAACCCAGTCTCTACGAGGTGGAAGCCCCGCTCAGCGTCCCATATTCAATCGCGCAATTGAGTGCACACGGGCATTGTTAGAATTCTATATGTATGCTCAATATAAATCTCACGATGATGCAACTTTGACCTACATGGCGGACGCCTTGCATGGTTTTCACACCTTCAAAGATGTTTTCTTACTCGGGCGAGCCGGCAGAAAGGCGAACGCCAAAGCCAATGCCCTGAGAACAGAACTCGTGAAGATGCGAAAGGTAGACGAGGAAACAAATGATGAAACTTGGACGCCATCCAAGATGCAGCACGAAATGAACGCCTGGCGGGATTAAATCAGCCACGAGATAGATGTTTCCAAGGAGTTGGATGCCGACTTCAACTTTCCGAAGATCCACTTGATGTTTCATTGGGTCGAACAGATTCCTCATTACAGAGCCTTGCAACAGTATTCTGCCGAGAGACATGAACAAGCACATAAAACGAACCTCAAGGACAGTTGGAATGCCTCCAATGACAATCTCAACCACCTGCCGCAAGTAATCACCTTTCAGCGTCGCATTCTCTGCTTTGAAATCAGAGATCTCAATCTCCAAGCCCTCACTCAGCGTCGGGAGAACAGCGCTGACGCATGCCAAGTCCTCCCTTCCGGTGCTGATCTGGCTGCCCCCCGGGGCTCCCAGTCATATGCGAAGCCCGAATTTATGGGGCCCCAAAACCACCGTGATGGAAAGCATCCTGATGCTATGATCAAACACTTCAGAGCAGTACTCGACAATATACAAGACGCAACCAACCGCGTGGCAATATACAGCGGCACGCGGGAGGTTATCAATCATAAGAGTCGTAACAAGACTTATATATCGGATGATCAACTGCACGCAATGGAGCTCTGTACTTACCTTGGTATTAAGGTCCAAGTTGAGGGTTTAGATGGTGAATGCATATCTCAGATGTGTCAATGCACAGGAAGCCAGAGATGGCGCGGAGGGGATGGATGGTACGACTGGGTATGGGTAAAGCAATGCCCGGGGAGTTGTTATGGCGCACTGAATGGGCGTCTCCCGTGGCAACTGCAACGACTATTCAAAATCAAACTCCTAAACGAGGATGGAGCTTTCGTTGAGTACTGGTTAACCCTGGCGCTCACCACAATACCTGAAAACTCGGGTAACTTGGATCCAGTCTCGAAATTTGTACAAGTGAGAAAAGCATCCGCTGCCGTTGGTTTGGAAGTTTTCAGCATGGGAAATATTGTCGGCTACGCGCACGTCTTTCCAGAGATAGTTACTAGTAGTAAGACAGGAGACGGACAGAACGAACGATGGATTGTCAATAGCGACATAGATCTGGCGACTTGGAATGATGTGTATAATTAGTAAAGAGAAAATTGCATTTTGCGCGCCGGTAGAAGGAACGCGAGGAGAGATATTCACAGCGTCACCCATAGCATTGCAATCCCGATACAAGCGCGTACCCAAGGAACCCATTCCGACGTATGATCACAGTTGGCCACAACGCCAGAGTGATCGTTTAAAATAGAAGACCGACAGAACGAGAAGAAACGGTGAAACAGCGATCAGAGGGCGATATGGAATGCGACGCGTTGAATTGACGCCAGGCACGGAGTAATCTGCCACTGGGGTGTCTCTGACGGCTCTGACGCAGTGCGTCCACTCCGACGGAGCCATACCGCCCGGATGGGAATATTTTTTGCTGATGTTGCCCAGAGTATAGCGACCTACATCATCTCGAGCGACATGTCTGTTTTTGGTGAGTGTGTCCAAAGAAAGAACTGGGAGATTAAGTGCATCCTGACAAGCAACACCACCAGGGGGATCACAACCTATATAGAACACTCAGTGATACCAACCGCAAGGCAGCCGATGCCAAAATCTCATCGGGCCATGTTAACCGAGGATTCAAAGTGTTTCGACACATTCCCTGCATTGTGAGCGCCCTCCCTAGGCCCGACCACCTCCATTCAATGCAGATAGGCATGCTTGACCACCTCCAGAAGTTGCGTTTCCACTTCATGAAGACGCACAAACTGCTCGACAAGTACAATGCAATCTGGTTATCCGTGCCTTCTTACTACGACCTCACACCCAGAAATAAGTCATGTGAGGATGTATCCCAATGGAATGGGAAGAAGACGAAGAAAATGAGTTGGTCCGTACTTGGAGTGGTAACCCAGTCTCTACGAGGCGGAAGCCGTGCTCAGCTTCCCATATTCAATCGCGCAATTGAGTGCACCTGGGCATAGTTAGAATTCTATTTGTATGCTCGATATAAATCTCACGATGAAGCAACATTGAGCTACATGGAGGATGCCTTTCATCGTTTTCACACCTTCCAAGATGTTTTCTTCCTCGGGCGAGCCAGCAAAAACACAAATGCCAAAGCCAATGCCCTGAAAACGGAACTCGTGAACAAGCGAAAGGTAGACGAGGAAACAAATGCTCAAACTTGGACGCCATCCAAGAAGCGGCGCGAAATGAACGCATGGCGGGATTATATCAGCCACGAGTTAGATATTTCCAAGGAGTTAGAGGCCGACTTCAACTTTCCGATGATCTACTTGATGTCTCATTGGGTCGAACAGATTCGTCGGTATGGAGCCTTGCAACAGTATTCTGCCGAGAGACGTGAACAAGCACATAAAACGAACCTCAAGGACGGTTGGAACACCTCCAATCACAATCTCAACTACCTGCCACAAGTAATCACCTTTAAGCGTCGCATTCTCTGCTTCAAAATCAGAGAGGTAAATCCCCAAGCCCTCGCTCAGCGTTGGGAGAACAGCGCTGCCGCCGGTAAAGTCTTCCCTTCCAGTGCTGATCTGGCTGCCCCCCGGAGCTCCCACTCAAATATCCAAACCCTCGCTCAGAGTTGGGAGAACAACGCTAACGCCTGGAAAGTCTTCCCTTTGGGTGGTGATCTCGCTGCCCCCCCTGAGCTCCCAGTAATATGCGATGCCTGAATTCATGCAGCCCCAAAACCGCCGTGATGGAAAGCATCCTGACACTATGATCAAAGACTTCAGAGCATTACTCGACAATACGCAAGAGCCAACACACCACACGGCAATATACAGCGGCACCCGGGAGTTTATGAAGTATAAGAGTCGTAACAAGATGTATATATCGGATGAACAACTGCACCCAATGGAGCTCTGTATTTACGACAGTATTAAGGTTCAAGTTGCAGGTTTAGAAGGTGAACGCATATCTAAGATGTGTCGATGCACAGGAAGCCAGAGCTGGCAAGGAGGGGATAGACGGAACGACTGGGTGTGGGTAAAGCAACGCTCGGGGAGGTGTTATGGCGCGCTATATGGGCGTCGGCCGTGGCAACTGCAACGACCATTCAAGATCAAGCTCCAAAACGAGGATGGAGCGTTCGTTGAGTATTGCTTAGCGCTGGAGCTCACCACAATACCTGAAAACTCAGGTAACTTGGATCGCGTCTCGAAATTTGTACAAGTGAGAAGAACACCAGCAGCCGTTGCTGGGCCAGTTTTCAGCGTGGGAAACATTGTCGGCTGCGCGCACATAATTCCAGAGATAGCTACTGCTAGTAAGACAGCAGACGGTCGGAACGAGGGATGGATTGTCAATAGCCACACAGATCTGGCGACTTGGAATGAGGTGAATAATTAGTAAATAAAGAATTGCATTTTGCGCGCAGGTAGAAGGAACGCGTGGAGTGCTATTCGCAGCGTCACCCATAGCATTACAATCCCGATCCAAACGTGTGCCCAATGAACCAATTCCTACGTCTGGTCACAGTTGGCCTTCACCGCCAGAGTATTCATTTCAAATAGGAGACCGAGAGAGCGAGAAAAAACAGTGAAACAGCGATCGGCGGGCGATATGCAACGCGCCACGTTGTATGGAGGCCGTGCACAGAGTAATCCGCCACCGGGGTGTCTCTGACGCCTCTGACGGAACACTTCCACTCTGACTGAGCCATTCTGCCCGCACGGAAATATTTTTTCCTGATGACACAGGAGAAATTAAAGCAATGTCTGTGGGCTTCATGGTGTAGGGGAACAAGGTAGCACAGAGACAAGTGAGTAAAGGAGTGACTGCTGTGGGAGTACGGTACAAGGTTGAACCATACATAAATGCAGGATCTGAGAGCCTCTGCGAGCTTTGCTGCGAGTCGGGCCACATTCAAATCTAGTTCAACAACCACCAACTGAAGTGCGGCAACTGCGCCGTGCCATACTGATAGGGCGAGCACAGGTGCAACATAGTCGGGCGAAGCTCGAAGCAAAGAGCATCATGCAGCCACACCCAAGAAAAATGCCCGAATTGCAACGGAAATCACATCGCATTCAATGGACAGTGCACAAAGAAAACCGAGGCCGTCAGAATGGCACGACAAAGCAGGACACTGCAACCAAACAAACGATAGATGGGGGGAGGAAACGGGGATAACAGGACAGCACTCGGCATCAGGCAGGCGAAGGATAAAAGTAACGAGGCAGGGGAGCTGATGGCCGACAGTGAGGAAGACAATACTGGGGAAATGGCGGTGGCGGAGAAGGGGTGAGACGTGACCATGACTGAGATGGGTGGAGAGACCGCAATTGCAGCCGCCGCTTCCAATGATTAAAGCCGTTTAGCACAACTGCGCCAGGTCATAAGAGTGGACAATTGCGGCTCTGGACACATGGGTAGAAGGATGGGCGGACGTAGTATGCATGCAAGAGCCACCAAGAGAAAGAAAAGGATTCGAAATCAGGCACACAGAATATGGAATAAGAAAAAGATGAAGGGTTCAGCCGGCAGTGAGCAAGAGAAGCGGCATTGCTTTGGACGAAGAACGGATCTGAGCAAACGTGGCCATGACGATGTTATCGTCACTCATGTCCGAAAAAGAAGAGAGATGGTCACAAGAACTGTCAATAGCTTCAATCCAAAGACACGCAGTCAAGAGAGGCACCAGCCCGGAAACTATGATGGCAGCAAATCATTTAGTATGGCTGCACCGTGATCACTGGAGACTTCAATGCCCATGGGATACGATGGAATCCAAGGTGCACCGAGAAACCACATGCCATCTTCTGAAAGGATATCATAGACGAAGATGCCCTGCAGGTCGGAAACGACGAGCGGACCACACACTACGGGAAAAGTGAATTCTTTGAAAGGGAATCGATCATTGATTTAATCTTGGCGAATCGACCAATCGGAAAATGTACCATACTAGCCAAGAACCACACCACCGGTTCCGACCATGAGGTCATAGAACGGGAAGTAGACTTACATACGCAAGAGGAGGCCGACCACGAGCGGGTCGTAAGGTGGAATCTGGCGGCAATGATGCAGCAGGACGAGGAGACAGACAAGAAGTTATCGATGGAGTTAGGGAAGCAAAGACCACACCTGGATGCTGCATGCACGGAGGACGAAGTTGAGCAGGAGGCAACGTGGTGTCTGGAAACACTGAGAAACGTCCTGGACGTCACAGCAAAAAATTTCAGGAACTGCGCAAAGTCGAAAAGGTGGTGGAATGGGGACATCAAGGCACCAAGAAAGACACTCAGGCAAGAAAAAGGAAGACGTGGATGACACTCAGTGGGAGCAACCGATGCGAAAGCAGATCTGCAGAAATCCATTCGGAAATCTAACAGCCAAATGTGGAGCGATTGCCTGCAGAACCTCGGAGGAGCTGAGGTGAGCAGAGCAGCAAAATTTGTTGACCCTCAGGCGGGTGCAAAGGTAGAAGCCCGAAAGGACTGAGAGGGACAGCAAGCGAACATGGCCATAGTAAAGGAGGTGATGCTGAAGCTGGAGTCCTTCCCTCTGAATGAGGTCGACCAGTACAATGAGCTACCGCCGGCGGGCAGTGCGCACCTGAAAGTTACCGAAAAAGCACTCAAGCGGGCCCTGTACTCCCAATCAGTCAAGAAGCCACCAGGCCTGGACAAACTGTGCTTTGGAGCCGTTTGCCTGCTCTCAAAATGGGATAAAGAGAGGATCGTAGATCTGGCAAAAGGGGCAATCCACAAAGGACACTATCCAGCACTCTGGCAGAGAGCTAGTGAAGTCATGATTCACAAACCCAGCGAGGACAACTATACGAAGCTAAATGTGTACCGCATGATTTCACTACTCAGCGGCATGAGAACGGTCGTTGAGAAAGTAGTTGAGAAACAGGTGTCGGAAGATGCCGAACGGAGGGGACTACTGAGCGATGGACAGTTTGGCAACAGACATGGGCGGACTGCCGTTGACGCAGCAGCCACCCTGGTCAACAAAGCGCATTCGGCATGCACGGACAGGAACATCACTGTTGTGCTTGTAATCGATATCAAGCCAGCGTTCCTATGTGTCGCAAATGGAAGGCTGTTCAACAGAATGAAGGCCAACCTTTGAGATGGAGACCTCATTCAATGGACGGAAAGTTTTCTCTCCGAAAGGACAGTAGAAATGGTCATCGTGGGCAATGACATGCTGAGACACACAGTGGAAGTAGGGGTCCTGCTGGGCTCACCTGTATCACCGATTGTCTTTGCAATAGATACGTCACGTCTGATTAAGGCAGTCGAGGAGTATGTCTCCGACGAAGGACTCTCGTTCGGAGATGACCTCGGCTGGGTAGCGACTGAAAGCAACATCAACCAGGTCATCACGAAACTTGAAGAGTGCGCTGCAAAAAGCATTGAATGTGCGAGCCGGATCGGGCTGCAGTTTGATACTGTAAAAACAGAGGCGGCACTGTTCACACATAGATGAGGCTACAAGAAGCACTTCAAGCCGAAGCTCACAACAAAGATAAGAGTCGGACACGGGTTTATATGGTTCAACAAGGAAGCAACACGGTGGCTGGCAGTCTGTATAGACGCGCACCAGTCATTCAAGAAGCACCACGCCTGATGCATGAAGAAAGCCAATCCAGCCGAAGCCAGACTACTAACCCTTACTAGGACGTACACAGCGCTCCCAGACAGTGTGAGAGCCGTCCAAATAGCCTGCGTCCGACCAGTCGCACTATATGGGAGCGAGCCCTATTGGGATACCAAAGAAGTAGGCAGGCGAGCTGATCTCCAACTCCTTCTAAATCGACAAGCCAGATCCATTCTGGCCGGGCTGCCCACGACCCCACGGGGGGCACTGATGAGAGAGGCAGGGCTCACACCTGCACCTGTAATCTTAGACTCCAGACAACAAAGATTGACAGCTAGACTAGCAAACGCATGCAGTAACATATCAAAGGAGATACACCAAAACCCCGCTTCCGGTGCACCGAGATGCAGAGCATCCAAGAAACAGCACGAGCATGGCCAGACAACTGATGGCATGACCTGGCTCGCCCCATGCGAAGAATCAGTCGTCAGGACCATCATACTGGATGACCATACTGCCACCAAGAGAGCCGTGCAACACTGGGCAAGAGAGAAAGAGGCCAAGGTACGAGCGGGGGTCTGGATGTGGTGGACAGATGGATCACGGTCAGACGATGGCCGAGTGGGACCGGCAGCAGTGTGCAAACATGGAAATCAATAGAGGTCCCGCTGCAGCTTTCTGGACACTGGGTGCATTGAGATCTTCAGCGACGAACAGTGGGAGAGTCGACTGGCGCTTGATGTGACGATCGAGAAGAGAGAAACATTGCAGAGGCATGGAGTGAAGACGGTGGGGGTCTTTAGGGACTTGCAGACGACAATGGGATGAGCTTCACACCTAGGGCCGGGCCCGGGCCAGCTATTAGTGAGGCAGATTAATTGGACAGGGCGGGCACTCCCCTGCTACAGCATCGCAACTGAGATTCACTGGGTCCCTGGACACTCTGGCATCCCTGGAAGCGAAGAGGTTCACTTCCAGGCAAACCTGGCCTGTGACTCCAGGGGAGACCCAGGGACAGATCGGACATTCACTTCGGCCTCGAACAGAGCTAGACAAATCTCCGAGGGAAGGTCAGCAGCCAAGGCAGAGTGGGAGCCCGACAAATGCAGCAAGCACGTGAGCTACTGGCTCAAGGGTAAGACAGGGACCAAGAGACCTGTTCCGATGACGAGCATGAAGTCGCTGGCTGCCAGGTTCTACAGACTGCAGTGCGGGAATTCATCTACTGGAGTCTACCTCAAACGGTATGCCCACCGAGAGGACGACAAATGCTTGTGGTCTGGCGGTGGTGGAGCCAGGACAGCAGCCCAGATGCGTGAAAGGCTCTTCCGCCACTGCAGCTGGTGGAGAGACCAGCAACATACACTATTGGAGGCGGTGGGAAAAGCAACAGGCCGGAATGTGGGCAGCTGCAGAAACATGCTGATCACTGATCAGCCTTGGGTGCAATAGTGCAACTGAGCGGTGATGGACTTGCTGGCGGCTACTGCAGTCGGAAAGTTCCCGCCCAAATGAAGGACTAGATGGAACAGGTGCAGAGGCAGACTCTTGTGCGGGGAGCAGCAGCAGTGGGCGTATATCTTCTCTTCTCTTCTCTTTTCCTTTTTGTTCTGGTTTGGTCTATCTTTTGGTTTTTTTTCTTTTTTGTTTCTTTCATTTTTCAGCGGGGATGAAGAGTAGTGGGAGGGGAGCGCCGCCATCTAGCCAGCTCACCCAGAGGCAGAGGGGATATTGGGTCCTGTCATACTCTAATTACAGTACATATAGTATGAATCAAACAAAACAAAAAACAATCTACAAACGGTATATCTGAACAGCCTGCATGCGGTCCTTGCGAGCAATTCGAGGTGCGCCTGACAATGATGATCAAGTGAACTCAGCGATACACTCCGAGGCCGTAAGCAAGCGAGTTTGGAGACGAAATTGGAGGTCGAGAGTAAGCGCACTCAGAAAGGCACTGAGAGGCCACGATCGAGTGAGTTTCGAGATACACTTGGAGGCTGAGGGCGAGTGATGGCAGAGATGTACTTTGAGGCCGGGATCCAGCGATATTGGAGATGCAATTGGCGACTGAGATTGAGTGAACTCAGAGATACACTCCGAGGCCATGGTAGAGCCTGTATAGAGATGCCTTTGGAGGCCTAGATTCAGTGAACTGGGAAATGCACTTGGAGGCCATGATCGATCCAGTTTGGAGATGCACTGGGAGACCGTGATCAAGGAAGTTTGGAGATGCACCTGGAGGGCGAGATCAAGTGAACTCAGAGATGCAGTGTGAGGCCTTGATGGAGCTAAGTTGGAGATGCAATTGGAGATCGAGATGGAGTGAACTCCGAGATGCACTATGAGGCCGTCATCGAGGGAGCTTGGAGATGCACTTGTAGCAGGCTATGATTACGTGAGATTGGAGGAGTACTTGGAGGTGGTCGATAAGGAGTCAGTCGATGGGAGGTGCCATAGGTGCTTAGACTCAAATCGTCGATTTGTTAACTCGAAACCGTGGGAATATGACCAGGTAACCTTAACTTTGAATCACCTATGGAGAACTGGCTGCTGGTGGTGGATCGGTAGGGAGGAACGGTGTAAGCAGAAGCTTCATTCAGAGGTCAACTCGAAATCAGGAGAATGCCGGGACGATAGACGATCTTCGGTCTATGCTGTACTTGGTGTATGCTACACCCAGTCTTGACTCATGATGATGGCATGGAGAGATAGAGAGTGACGAGTTAGCTTTGTGTTCTTGTGATGATGGTAGAGTTGTGGACAATAAGAAGAGAGATGGGGGATGAAGATGAGAACAATATGGATGATATGAGTGGCTATGAGACATCAGGACAACAAATTGCCTGATTGGGTATAAATGACCTTGTATCGGTGTAATTACCTGTCGGATCAGGACTCATACCTGCCATATTGGGGATGGTCAATTGACTTGCACAAGAAATTCTCTCAAGTCCCGGTTTCACATGATGATTTCCCCCATCTCCTCTCATCTCTCTCTTTGATGTGCTCAACTCTACCATCACCTAAGAACACGAAGTTAAGTCATCTCTCTCCATCTCCCCATGCCATAATCCTGTATTCACACCAAGTACAACATACACCAAGTATACCATCATCCCAAGATCGACAGTCTCCCGCTCCCAGCCTGTTTCTCATCGCCCGGCGGATGTTGTACTCAACTCTCTACATGTCTACAATTACACATTAACCAATGAATAGAGTTTCAGCTGCCATTGCGCCTCCCACCAATTTGACCGCCTACCAGTACTCCTCCAATCTCGGCCGATGATGGCCTGTAAGTGCATCTCCAACCTTGCTCGGTCACACCCTCTGAGTAGATCTCTGTGTTCAGTCCATCCCGGCCACCAAGTGCATCCCCAAACTCGGTTCATCACGGCCTCACAGTGCATCTCCAAACTCGATTTTTCATGGCCTCCAAGTACTTCGCGCAGTTCACTCGATCTCGGCGTTCAAGTGAATCTCCAAACTCACTCGATCACGCCCTGTTAGTATATCATTAAGGAGCGACAGGGAGGGTACGGCGATCCTGCGATATCAGAAGTGGAATGAGCGACAAGGAGTATATGTTCCGGAGACCCCAGGGTAGATAGACAGCATCTCATTTTCATCTCATCTTGTCATACAACCAAAATACACACAGTATCTATCGCAACATTTGCTGTTCCTTGCTCAGTCTGAGACTTGGTGGATTCACGCAACTGAGTGGATCCTCACGGCCGGGTAGTATCATCTCTCCACTCCTTGAACCTACACTCGTCGAGCTTGACGTAGAAGGAACGTGAGTAGAGAGGAACTGGCGATCGGAGGGCGATGTGCAACGCGATGCGTGGTATTGACGCCGGGCGTGGAGTTATCAGCCCCCGGGGTGTCGGTTACAGCTCTCCCAGAGCACGTCCACACTGACGCAGCCATTCCGCCCGGACGGATGTCTTTTTTGCTGATATGGAGACCTTTTATTTCAAGACTTCTTTATCTGAACCACTGAATTTTCTCAGGAGAGCTTACCTCAGTCTGGGGTAAGCAATAGTGCCGGACAGTGACATTGGGTCTAGATCCAGGTTCAAACTGGACCGTTCCCAAATCGGTGGTCGGTGTGAGGTACAAACAAAAACCGTCAACTCGAATATGATTCAATAGTAAACTCCCAACCTGCCAGAAATATGATGTTTGTCAGTGAATCGCACCCCGGGTCCATCTCTACATCCATATAAGAATCTTGTTGTTGCAGTTTGTTAATAGTATTTTATCAAAATCGCGTTTTCAATACTAAATAATACACTTTTGCATGTTTTGAAGTTTGCGATATCGATTAATTTGGCATCTGTGCTTTATCTTGGATATTTTGAATTTTGGCCTAGCAAGACAGATAATAATGGTGCTATGTGCGCGAAGTTCTGTGCGATGCCTTGATTACCATCTATGCGATATCTAAACATGTTGACAATCCATTGATGGCCATTGTCAGAATTCGGCAGTAAACATGTCGCTGTTCTGTTTGCTTCCAAACACTGCCAATATCTCTTACATAGATGTCTGAAACCAATCCGAACATCAATTCCCCATGCTGCACAGTTAACAGTTGTTGACAGGCTGTTCACGCTCATTCTCACACTGGGGTGGTGACCATCTTGCTGTCACTTGTGCCTATTGAAGCTGCCAATATGTTGGTTATGAATAACAGCGAAGGAAGGACTGGTCAATTACTGTAGTTACAAGTCCCCAAATCTTTGACCCTCTGATGATGCTGATTTTAGTATAACGTCCAGTCAACATGTGCTGCCATCAATCATTGTTTTGATCATGGTTTGTACTTATTGCTTGTCCATCTGTCAGATTGAGACTCGGCCCTGTTTCAAGGCCAAGCGCAGTAACATTCTTGCACTGTTTGCTCTCACATGACTAAAATTTGTATATCTCACAAAATAAATTTATTGTACCTGCTACACATTAGTTCATCAACTGATATTCCCAAGCTTCTGTTTACCATTCGCCGATTATATATCTTTAACAGAAACTCTCCCTCCAACTACATAAAGCAGCTAGTGAATCATTGTTGCAGTGTGTCCTACTTGATATTCACTCCCTGATTCCCCCTCATTTCAATTGAATTGACCATTACCAAAATTGTTTCAGCCTGGCTCTCAGACTTTCGTGTTGGCCAAACCAATCCAGCAACATTTGGCGCAACACTTAGATTCAGCTGGTGTGAGCATTCTGCCTCCTTGATACCATTGGTCTGCAGTGTCTCAGATTCAATACCTGCTGCATAATAGTCTTCACTGTCATTTGAATTAATTAAGTCGCAATTCCAGTCATGCCAATTTTCAATGTTCAAAATGCTTTCAGCAACTGCATTCTCATTCCAGAGGACTGGATGACAATCGAGTCATCAGATTAAGCAGAGATTGAATAATGGAGTTCGTCCGCCAGAAGTGTTAGCAACGCGTCCAGGTATCCCGCTGGTGCTCAAGCTTTGGACATGCTATTCTATTCGGTTGGGTCCAAACCCGGCCAGATACCCTACCCGCTGTGTCTTTGCAGGGTTGATACCCGGACCGGCCATTATTGTAACGTTTTTTAGTCGTGGTGCACAAACACCGCGGTTTCATTTTACGGTTCCTGTGACTTTCGCTCCAATTGATTATATCACATCTCACAGTATCATAACATGATCAATATGTAGGTTGTGCAATTTCAGCCGCTATTCCACCTGCCGCTTTCCAATTTCTGATTGCACCAGTTTTTGATAAATCAATGGGTAATAACAACAAATTTTCAATAAAATTCCCGGGTTTTCGACAGCAACTCAAGTAATATTGGTCATATCCCAAATCTGACAGCTGGAGGTGGACGAACGGCTAACACTGAACATTGCACGTACTGATTATGGCATTGTAAGATCAAATCTCAGATACTTACTTGGAGCCCACATTGTGAGCTTGAAAAGAGAGCTGTGTGGTGGTAAAACCTGCCCATTTCAAACGTACCGGGGTTTTCAAGTAGTCGACCAGTTAGCACAGTCTGGTTTCTGGTGGAACTCGCCTGGGAATCGACCAGGGAATTGGGACCCATTGCTAACACTATCCTCCAGTGAGGTCCTTTGCATACAAACTGGTTCGGAATGGTGATCTTTTTGACAATTCAAATGCAGCATCACCAAGATGTTGAAACAGCAACCAGGTTGCATTGACGATCTTGTCCATGTCCGAAATGTATGCTACAGATGTCATCTGTTTGTTTTGAGAGCAAAATTACATTTGTGTAGCATGTGGGTTTTGGCTGCCCAGCCACATCCCCAAAAAGTCATTGACCAAATCAATTCTTTCTAAGTTATTTTTCTTCATATCTGGCGTCATTTCAGTGTTGTTTTCTGTGTTGGTTGTATCCAATCCTGGGCCAGAATCAGGCAGAATCATGGGATTGGTTGGAGCAAACAGCCTTATAATGACCTTTTTTTGAACAATTATGGCTGTTACATTTAACTTCATCAAGCCGATCACATCTCACGGAAGAGAATTATCTGTCCATGATTGGGACACCATGAGGTATGATACACATTATATTTCATGTCACATTCCGTTGATTAGCATACTTTGAGTACAATTCCACTTGATGACACCAGCAGTCAATTTTGTCCAGGATAAACAATGTACTTCTAATCTCAATTGAGTCGGAGTTGTCTTTAGTGAGATTTTGATTAATTTGCGCTTAGTTCTTGGGTGCTTCAGGTCGCAAACTCAAAAAGTGGCTGCCAACAGTGAATAATTGTACTCTGTAATCACTGTATGTGCACAACATTTCATGCAAAATGTTAAATGTTACATCTTCCGCATCATCACTACACAAATAATATGAATCACAGGATGATTGATAGAATGCTGACACAATGGCAGAGATGACAAGATAGTTGCTAGGTACGCTTTCAAGGATATTGACCACCACACGACATCATTTCGCACTTTACTGATTCTGCCAATAGCCCAGAATGGCCTCTTAATATTAGGTTGTACAGGATATCTCATCCTCAGGATTAATATCCAGTGCCCTGTCCCACATTCTAAAAGATTGTGACTTGCAGAAAGAATCAAGGAGATACACATAAATGAGAAGCATACCCGTCTTCCGAGTCACAGCAATCCAGCATTTGGACATCTTCTATCGAGCTATCTCCATGGCAAAGAACAAGTCTTATTTCCATTTTGTCTTCTTCTTAGGCAAAGGTTGCATAACACTATCAATATGATCGAACAAGTCATTGCAGACTATGATCAAGTAATGCATCGACACTGTATGCTTCTTCCTCATCGAATGGGCCCATTATCGGTTTGGCATCAATATTTCATGTCCTAGTTGACAATGGTCTATTCATCTAGTATTGTACAGAACAGTAATCACTGTGTTTGGCATTTTGCAGCCACCCACTGATGAAGTCGTGTATTATTTAGGCAGTCTCGAGTAACTCCAGTACTGAGCTCAACTGTGGTTTTGCTCCGCGATTGGTAGTACGACAATGCAGACTCTGGCTTTTTGACAGTCAATGAACTTGTTTCGATGACCAGGCATCAACATATTCAATACAGCAAGCATTCTCTGCTCTATGAAGGTCAGTTTCAGGACTCTCAAGATCTTGAAATATGTACTCTCTCAATTATCTGTGCTCTACCTGTTCTAATGGCCAACTACTTATTGATTCTAGCATTTCCCTCTATTCGAAGCGTTTGACTGTTCCAAATATTGTTGCTTTCATTCTCTCCAAACTGCTGATTGTGCTCATGGGCTTCCGAAGACCTGAGACGGCCTTTTTCAAGAAAACTTCTGATGAATGCAGCTACACCCAGCGGTATGATTTGTGCCATAAATGGTATCTGGTTCATCAGTGAAGGCAACTCTCTCCCAGGGGTTTCAACTGTTGATTGGAGCTCACCTGTTATCGAGTAATTCAAGGAAGCATTATCAGCTGTAATTTCAAGCAAACTGCTGTCAGTCTCCTCAAGATGATCGAGCATGTCCTTCAACGGTATGACTAGCCTTGCTCCATTTTGTTTTCCCTTGAATTATCATCATCCATTAGCATGAACAACTTGACTAGAATTGGATATCAATCTGATCCAAAGCGAGTTCTACATCATGCAACAGCTAATTTCAATCCATATAGTTAGCACTCACTAATCTTATGGATAGTTGGTTTAATTATGTCCAACTGTCCAATGATAAACAAACTGTGTTTCGTGATGGCACTTCCTTCTTAATTGCATCCACCATGAGTGGATATTCCATCGGGCAACTATTGCAAAGGGTTGAAGCCGATGGCCACACTAGGTCAGCGTGTAATGCTTTATATGAAAGTCTTAGTTTGTGATTTCATTACACATTCCAATGCAACTGTGCTGAAACAAATTCTGAGATGAGGTAACGATTCCCCATGTCTCGGCGATATTTGGAAGTTTCAAAGCTCTTTGATCCTAATTTGGTGCCGTTTGTCTGTTATTTCAGTCAATATTGATGAACCTCGATGTCAAAATAACTTTCTTCTGCTCACTTACTACTGAAATTCCCCGATGTGCTTGACTCTTCAGGCAGTGCAGAGCTGTTTCACCAACCTTCGAACAATTCATTTATGCAACTTCAGACTCGGTTAATTTGTTTAACTTTACACTGTAAGGTTTTGCAAGCAGATGTTTCCCCAGTGAGCTGGTCACATGTTCTGATGGATGGTAACAAACATGATGCGAAACAATATATATGATTCCAGGGCAGCCAGTCTCCACACTTGCACAGTTCAAATAAAATCGTAATAATGCCAGATGCCTAGAACTATTCCAAGCATGAGGAGATTTGGAACATAGATCCATTGAAGCCCACCAAGCATCAAAAGTAATTTCCACCGTAAGGTCACTCAAATTATGAATAAATACACTTTAATTTTTTGATGAGATCTTAACCTCTAGTAATGAGGCATTAAAGAATTTGAATCCCACATGGTGGTAGGAATTAGAAAGCTGGGTTATCTGACCTGAGAGACTGCCAAAAGTAACCTTATAGGACAGCATCAGGCGGGTTCTTAAATATTGACACTAAAGCTACACTTAAACACTCAGATCATTGAGACATTGCATGCATGTTTGTTAACTTGTTTACCAGGATTTATTGAAAAGACTAACCGCATAAAACTCAATGTGTGAAAAGTGCAATCCTGATCATTGCGGTGTAGCATTCTGAGCGTCCAAGAAGACTGTTGAAACTCTGTTGGTACTCAATTGTACCATGCAGATGTGATATGGTCATCAGCATTTTTGCCAATCATGGCTGCCGATAGGTTCTACGTGGGATCACTGCATTCAATTGACATTAGCTGATCCAAAATGAACCATCAAAAATCGATGGTGCTCGGTTGATGCTCAGTTGATGCTCATTGGCCCTTCAGTTTCTAACATTTTGACGATGTTGTCATAAGCATTGATTCCCAGGATGGTGGGCGCAAGTTTGATTGTCGGTAAATGTAGTTAGACAGCCCGGTCTTCTCCAAAAAGCAAACCGTAATATGAGTGGCTGTCAGTTGATTATCATTCTTCGGGCATGCTTACAATGTCGTAGAATCCATATTACCCTACAAAGGCAGTCAATAATTCGATTATAGGTTATTATTGCCATAGTTGGCTTGGCATTTCCAAGAAGCAAGGCCCAAGTTGTTGACACTCTGATTATACTCATTAATTGGACATAGTAGTGATGTTGTCTCAACAATGTTTGCCTAGAATGGCGACCAATAGTTCAATTATGAGTCAATATCGCCACACTGGTCTATTGGATTTTCCATAATACAATGCCAACAATCTTTGACACTACATTGATGCTCATTTTCAGGTTGTGCCAATGCGCATGCCATTTGTTTTTTTCACTATAAATCTAACCAATAAATGTAATTTGGCCGGAGGTGACAATACAGCCCTTTCAATGGTCATTGTGTAATACAAAAAGTCATTCAGGCTCTGTTGATTCTCACATGAATACCATTGAAACAGCCATTGTACACTCAATCATTGTATTCAACCAATCCTTGACACAATATAGACATCCACTATTCCATTTGAAAGTATAATCATTTGCATCCAGGACCTCAATTGGCTCACAATGTCTGATCAACTGCAATCCATGCTATCTGAGAGAGTGATTCTGTGACCTAATCACATTCCCATACTTTTGGCCGGCAATTCACGGCATCTAAAGCATTTTACTAGTTTTCGATAATTATAGCTCAATTTCCTCACAGTACCTCATTCCACTCCATCTCCTCGATTTTCAGAACATACTATCTCCAATTTATAATAATTTGAGTATATTGAAATGGTCTATGCGGATAGTTATACTGCTGGATGCATCGAGACATACAGCGTGACAGTCAACATTGAGACAGATTGGTATTGAGGACTGACTACTCTGTGTGCCACATTTGACATGAGTCACTTAAATTTTGTTAGTATATTTCGTTCCTAATATAGCATGTGTTTTCTCACTGAACGGTAAGTAGCAAACATAAATTCAACATGTTGGCTGTCTTACTGCGTTAGTTGAATTCTAGATCTTTTGAATATTGTGTATGACCTTTACCTGTGCACAGACAAATTATCATATCTCACAATTTGATCACAGAAATCAAGAACATGCTGAAATGGAGCAAAAATGGTAAACAATGTGCTTTGCACCAAGGTATGATATCAAAAAGTTGGGTTTGTGTAGGGATTCCTCAAATGACATAGGAGCCATAATTATATCTGCGTCAGAATCTGAAATCTATATGGTAATTTGCTGGGGAGGTTATATGCAGTGTTAACAGCATTCAGATATAACATCCATCGCATTCAGCATATGCGACGAATTGGGCTCCGCAGTGGGCCAAATGCCGGGTTGACTTATTTTCGACTGAGCCTCCCTTAACCTAGCCAAATCTTGCAAAATTCTTGTTGATCAGTCCCTTGGCGCAATTACATTTTTCTGCGCACAATGTCCCGCCACTCCATAAGCTCTCCACATGTTGGTGGTGTAAGTGCTGCTGCCTCATCAACCTTGTGCGATTTGATAACTGCCATAACCCTCATTTCAGTTCTGCAGTACTTCTTATCTCTTTCCAGGATGTAGTCAGCTGCGTCCTCCTGTACTGGATGTGTCAATCCATCAAGCTTCACCTGCTGCTTCCGAAACCTCTCCATGCACTGAAGTACAATTTTGGTAATTGTACCCATCACCCAGCGGGCTTAGTCATCTTTGCTCAACTTGCCCTGGCCTGTCCCTTCATAATCCTCAGCTTTTCCACCCTCCCCATCGTCGGAACTTGCATAATCACACCGATTGTCTCCCATAGCCACAGTCATAGGCTCCAAAGTGTTTTCAGGCTCTCTGTCCTCATATGTTCCTGCTGGTGTTGAACCGCTGCTGCTGCACCTACAACTCCTTTTCTTGCCCCAATGTTTTCTCTCTCAACATAATTCTGAATTCATATCATCTTCACATTATTGGTAAAGATGTGTGTTTCTTGGTGTTTCTCCGCTGGAAGCTGTGTTTTGGATTGCAAGCTGTGCAATGCCCCAATGGGTCGGACTATTTCTGCTTCCTATCCACTCATGCTTTCTTCAACTGCATAACGTGTTTGGATGGACAGCTTGGTCGATTTCCTATATTTGCACACCGGAAGTGACGAAATGTTCTTTTTCAGAGCATTTGTGATTTTAATTGGTGTTCACTTTGTTGTTCGAAGAGATGTTTGATATTGGAAGTTATGGGCAACATGGAGGCAAGCTGCATCTTTTTTGCCAAGGTTGCTATGTTTAATCATCTTGAACAAAGCAAAATCTCCCTGTCAACTGTTAATACAATGGGGAATAGTTACGCTAATTATACAACATGACATTATCGTAAGCGTCAGTTTCATCTCAGATTCCGTGTATATTTTGTATCAAACATCAGCAGATGTCTGTTACCTTACACAATGTCCTGTTCATATCAAACAATCATGTGATTTCAGCTGTTGTACACCACAATGTATCTCTGTCAACAAACTCACTACATTACACTGATATATTGCACATCCCAGGTGTGGAAAACTTCTACAACTTGAAGCTATAGACATCAGCATGCATCTGGAGTATAAAGAACATGTTGGCTGCTACATATTCAATTCAGACATGAGGTTAACTATATATTCCTCAGGACTTTCCGCTTCTTTTCATTATCATATTCCTCTCCTATTCTAGACCATCAAGTCATTGTTACAGAACCACCTAAGTCAGGTAAAAGAGGATCGAAATCTAGCCGATTAACGGGTGCTACATCAAATACGACACTCATCGGCACACAGCAAGTACCCAGGGACCACTTGGTCAACCGCAATGCTACCAATGCAGCTAGCTAGAATATTACCCAGGATAGACATTTAAAAATCATCAGTAAGACTGGAAGCAGTACAAATAAGACACAGCATGCAATTGGACGTGAGTGTATCTATGCAAGGTACAGTCGTAGCTTTATTGCCCTTTGAAGGCCAGCCTACCCAGTGTTGCCATTTTTAGCAGCTCCTATACTTCCAGATGTATTTGGCTCTAACATACTCCTAGAATTCAAATTTGTTAGATCATCTCTTGGCCAGCTCCCAGTGATATAAGTCCAGGTGAGTCTCTGTTGTTTCTGTAGTTAGAGCAAGCATATTGGCAACTGGGAAGATGCCTTCCACTGGGTAACTCCAATCAATTCAACTTGATTCAAGTCTATGAGTTTTGCTCTGATCACAAAGTATTCTATATATGATCTATACATAAACAGATCCTCTTCCACTTCCTGGTCTCCAATTTACTATATCACCAATATTCATACTGCAGCTGTAAAAAAAAACTCTAAAATGCTGCTAATTCACAATTTCTGGCACAATATAAGAAACATCATAAATGTCAGACTCGGACGTGAAAGAGGACATAGTCCACATTTTGTATTTCGGACACTTTTTAATCAGAGCCAAATACTCATTGGAATCCAATGAGCAGGTCATTTGTAATCTGAGTTGAAGTGGAAGGTATGTGCCCCAATCAGCCACTCAGCCACTCAGCCACAGTATTAGGACCAATCAGAATCAAAAAAGACACATGTAGTGTGCTTGTATGTATAATGATTGTAAATGACCAGCAATTAAGCGTATAATGTACAGCAGTTGTATGCAGATAGCTGAGTGAGCAATTTGATGCCACCCATAATGGGAAACCTCGATGAGCGACCATGGCATATCTCAGCCCAGTCCACGAAATTGACGATCATGATGTTGTCAACTCTGGGATCTTGGCGCACGAATTTCATAATAGGCATCCCAGCACATTGAAACACCAGGCCATCATTACTTTAGTAAATGCTACAGAAGTGAATATTATTGAGGTAATTGTTGAATCTCATTGTTAGAAGAGGTAAGTAATTTCTTGTAGGTTGTCGATATGTCTGCTACTATTGCAATGCAAAAAGGTTAGGTACCGCTGGAACAGTACAACATGGACCTGGCCTTCAGAATGATCAAAATGGCCAAAGAAGGGTATTCGCGCGCCGCAAGGGTGGAAAGTCAATATCTGATCAACAATCCTCATGCCTCGGTCCAAGATGTGAAGATGCAGGTCGTTGGGTTTCCTGTCGATAAACAGGTGATGGATGCATGAATCAGATAAGTGTTTATGCTTCGTCAAAACCACACAGCCGGATGTCTTCCTTGCTCAAATAGCACCCCAAATACTCTGTAAACACTCAGGAGATGCAATGGAAAAGGTACACCTTCAGCAAACCAACGTACACTATGTACCCCAGAGCTGACACTGCCTCGTCATGAACTGCCACCAGCCCCAACCGATACTACTTCAGGAGCTCGGCATTCCCAAAACCTCAATTTGCTAGCCAGATATGCGTATTCACATAGTTTTCTTCTCACTGGTGAATCTTTTACTGTTGATGCTTCTTCTCAGTATAGCCAGCACAAGACAGATGTTAATCTAGATATGCTGACTATTGAAGGAACATCCACTGGTTAGTACACTATCTGCTGTGTGGCAATTCTGCTAACATTTATTTTTACAACCACAGGAGCCTATTCAGTACACCTGGAAGTGATGACGAGCATCTATTGAATCGCACGGGATTGTAGAGATTATTATAATCTGGAATAAGCCGATAGTGTAAAGTATATTTTATAGGATATGTTTATGGGTATTATTAAAGAACAATGTGGTGACCAAGAAGAGAGTAAATGAAAATGCTCAAAGGCTGCCAAAACAATGTGAATGATGGACTACGCCAAATCAAGGGTTGAATATTGTGAATAAACCCAGCGCAAAATGAGTATCAACGGAGCGTCATCTATTCCAGGTTGTGTATCTTCGGTAATCTGGGCAGGGACAGGTTTCAACTAGTCATAACAAAGTATTTGCTGCATGCATAGGCAAAGGACAAAGTGAAACGCTTCCTCCCCAATCTTGAAAAGAAGCATCAACAGAGTGAGAACAATTATTGGCCTTTGATCTTGATTAATCAGAGCGCGATGTCGCCGTAATGGTATGTACACATGGTTTTGAATGTTTTTGTAGGCTACAAGGCTTACGCATGCTTAGTAGTAGCTCTGTAAATGAAATGGGTTGTCACTAGCACTGACGATATGGTGGGAATATCCCCTACCTATCTGCCTATAATGATTGCCATATTGTTGTTTATGGATTCCAATGATCAAGTACCACTCCACATGGTGGAGGATGCAAGAAAGAAAATTGTTGACACTCCAGTGACACACATTTGCATGATGGGGTAGGGACAGTCTCCCTTACTCTGTTTGCTATAAAGGTGGCCAATGCTTTGTATGTGACTCTATTTATCCAGTCACCCCACAGATTCCCCAAGATACACAACAAACAATTGTACACACTCCGTTGATGATCATTTTCAGCATGTGGCAAGGCACTTGTATCTGTTGGTGTTAATTATTATGGTGGCCAATACATTTAAATTAATCTTTGGCATACCAATGTAAATATTTCACAAGTAACAGTAGCATTTCTGAATGTGACTTCTAATGTGAAACCCAAAATGCAGATCCGGAGATTGGAACCGATGGGTGTAGCTAAACCCCGCAGACACCGCCGGTTGACAGGCACAGCCCCAAGAATACCTCGGTAAGTGATAGCTGATTGCGTTTTTTGATTGGTTTGGATCTGAATTGACATGTTTTTGCTCTCCAAACCGAGACCGCTAGCGGATCACTTGGGCCCGTTGCTGACACTACTCTCATCTCGATCACCATATCAAGTGCAACTACAAGCAGTCACAGTTCAGTCTTGAAGACCTCCATATATCCCGGGACCTGAAAGCTCAGACCAGACCTGCATTGAATACTGTGTTTGCACAATTGCTCCAGTCCCCACTCAGCAATTGTCTGAGTGCAATCCTGCTATCCACCCCATCCCGACCCCTGCTACAACTTTTACTTCTTTCGCTCTTGCCAAGCACTGCCTAGGGCTTTTAGCTGCAGTGGTGTCGTCCAGCATTGTGGTACTGACCACTGATTCTTCACCTAGAGCGAGCCACCTCATGTCTCATGGTGTTCTACCACTCTCATGATCTTTTTTGCCTACTCTGCATACGGGTGCTCCAGAAGACACATTTTGGTTTCGTTCCTTTAGCTTGTTACAGCATGCATGTGATAGTCTTGTTGGGATTTTCTGTTGTCTAGATTCTCGAATTGCAGATCGGGGTGGGAACATTTACTCCTTTGTTAGTGTCCCACATGGGGTTGTAGGCAGTATGCCCAGGATGGACCTAACTTTTCGACTTGAGAAAGTTCGGAGGTTATCCCGTGTGGCTACTTCCTTGGACTCCCACCAGAGCTCGTTCCCGTATAGTACAACTACTTGAACACATGCCACTTGGACAGTGTTCAGACACTCTGGGACAGTGATATATGTCTCTGTACGTGTTTGGAATTTTGCTTCCACTGCCCTGACTTGCGTTCTGCATCTTTTGTGCTACTCCTTTACTGTCAGAGGTGCATTGATCCAGATGCCCTGCCAGCTGATCACATGTTTGACTAATCATTGCAGCCCATCTCTGACTCTTTTCTATGCTTTCAGTTTTGGTTCAAGGCGTTTGTTGTTGCCTCATCTGCACACGACCAGTGCAACCTCCATTGTTGCAGTGTCGAACTGTGGCCCTTTGCTATTGGCCTACTCAATCGTCTTTGCTGCGCTTCTCTCTAGTATCATGATGACCTTGTTGACATTGCTCCCAGTTGCTATACAGCCAAAGTCTTCCACAAATGGTAGCCCTTTGGCTGCAGATACCTACTCTTCAACCCAGTTATCAGTTCTCTGATGTAGATTGCTGAAAGACTCTGTGACACAGGTGAGCCCAGAGGGATGCCTGCTTCCACCAGGTGTCGTTCCATCTTATTGCCTGTGATTATCATCTCCACCATTCTCTCTGAGAGTCAGTTCTCCATCTATGGTATTGGGTCTCTGTCCATTTTCCTTACCTTCATTTAGTTGGGTAGTCTTCTTTTTCGCATACTTACGAAGGCTGCCTTAATGTCGATGAGATGAATGCCTGTTATGTTGCTGTTTTTCCATGCAGGGTGTGCTTGGTTGACCATGATCAGCACAGCAGCAATGGCTGACTGTCCTTTTCTGCTCCCGCACTGTCCATTGCTCAGTAGCCCTCTTTGTTGAGATCAATCGAGTACGAATAGAGATATGGAGCGATAGGCCTTCAGCTGCGTATAGTCGTGTCTCCGTAGCTGTTGTACCGTGTCCTCTGTGCTGAATCTCTCTATTGACCTAAACTCACTGACTCTCTAAGTCTAATTGACACGTACACAAGAACTAAAGTGCATGCGGCTCCGCCGCGCTCAACCCTACACGAACCCACGTGATGACCGCACTCAATTCCGTCCCCACAGTAGCCGCTTCCCATCTCATCCCCTTCTTCTCCTGTTTCTTCGACATCGGCAAATCTATCGGATAAACTTTTGATATCTTGTATCCTCCCTAGAGATTCGGGGTTTTCAACATTACCCGCTTCATTGCCAGATTCGGTGGCTGTCGTCTGTTTGTTTTCTGCTATATCAACTTTCGTTTGGAGGTCGTAAACGAATGGCTCAGAAACGTTTATGCGGATACGACAACCTTTGGTCAATCCGACTATCGGAAATAACTGGCCAAAAACACCCTAGAATGCAAACCCTGTGGAACTTAATCAATATCAGTGCTATCAATGGATAAAAATAGGTATTACCGAGAGATCGGCCATTGTTAGTAAAGAACATCCGCCGTTCACTATTAATGCCACATCCCAATGTATCTCCTGTACCATATTTTCACCGTACTTTGTGCCGGATCCGGAGCTCCCAAATTTCAAGCCATCATCTCCATGATAACCCCACCTCTCCGCGTCCCACCCTGGAAACCTGTCGGAGCGTGGAACCGGTCCATTACTCAAACCCAATCCAACAATTCTAGAAATTGGCTAGTTCTCCGGACGACGAAGCGTGTGAAAGCCTTACTACGGAGGACCACCCTCCACCACGGTAGTTTCAAGGTATAACGTGAGTTCACCAACATCCGACAAGTCGACTAAGGGCTTTAGCCCGAAGGCTATGGAACTAAGGCGGGCACTAACTTTAACCCGCAAGCCCTCTACCAAGGCGGGCACTAACTATAGCCCGCCGGCCATCGGGGCTAAGGCAAGCATTAGACTTGGCGGGCTTGGTACGGAACCTCTCTCCCCGCTAGCCTCGGGCTTGGTGCAGTGCCTATCTCTGCAAGAGCCTCGGGCCTGAGTAGTGCTTTGCTCATGATGTTTCATTCAGTGTTTCTTCTTTTAGTGTTTTGTTTCGTTCCCGAGGTGATTTCTCTCTCTATATATGTCTATCTTATTCTCTCTTTGTACGATAGACAGTTCAATCACCATCTTTCTCTCCCTCCTCTGATTGTCTCATCACGACGCTCTGAAGAATTCGCGAAGGGGAGGAAGCGGGTGATTTGATTGAATCAGAGTTTCTTCGATGTCAACATTGCTTTCCACTATCTACCATAACTCCATGCTTCGCTGTATGGAATTAGACAATTAAATAAAACCTTCAAAAGAAAACTCTAACCTATCATTGTGCAGCTGCATATTCGTCATTTTGATTTTTGTGCTGAATCTTGGTGGCCTGAGGGTATCAGTTAGAGGCAGCGATTGCAGACACTGTGATGACCCAGGGGTTAAGAGTTCAGTCATTGCGGGATTGGTTTGGATTGTGTACAGCACAAGTTTGCTGACCAGCCGTGCTCATCCTTTCTATCAGGATTGGCTCCCAACTTTGAAAGTTGGCACCCAATATCCAACTGCAGCCTAAGGACCGCTATCTAAAGGGCAGTATCGTAATCACTTTTCCGACTGGGACACCTTTCACACATCGGCTGAATAATGACACCGTGCGGACGGATGGCTGCCCAATCAAAAATGGTTTGTCCATGTACGTCTTCCAGTGTTCCTAAGCGGCCAGGCCGGGCCGCCCTTAGCGGCGGCTTTTAAATGAGGGCCGGGCCTGCAGGCTTTTTCTTGGCGGCCAGCCTGTAGGCTTTGTCTTGGCAGCCGGGCGGCCGATCTGCAGGCTTTTTCTTGGCGGCCGGCTTTTCTTGGCGGCCGGGCGGCTTCTGACGGGCCGCTTAGGAACACTGACGCCTTCTATTTCGATAGAGGCGCCCGTTTCTAGTAGATATTTAGCAATAATGACCGCTCCCCGCTGAACTGTAACGTGAAATGCAGTTTCTCCACCGTCGTCCTGAGAATTCACTGATGTATCACTGCACCCTAATAGCGTCTCAACCAACTCATTGTAGGCGTATAAACAAGCCCAATGCAAAACCGTTCAATTATAATCGTCCTTAAAGCCGATACTCTAGAATCCCCTTTTGATCCCTGAACCAATAGAATGACCACGCTTTCCTAGCCCGCCATCGACTGAGATGTTAGTGCTAACAGCAAGTCAGGGCTGTTTCCATGTTGATTTATGATATCTGTAGATGTGCCATGGTTGAGAGAAAATCAGACTACATCGTTCCTTCCATGTCGGATGGCTAAGTGCAATGCCGTATCTGCGTTAACGTCTTTAGCATCCAGATCCGGTTTTTGATCAACTATCAAATTCACTATCCGTATATAGCCTCGTTTGGCGGCCAGATGGAGAGCTCGTTGTCCTCCGAGGTTTCTGGCATCAACTACTGCTTTGCATTTCAGAAGTAGTTCGATAGTTTCTGTTTGTCACTGCGGAAGCAGCCATATGCAAAACGATATTTCCGTTGTTATCCGCTATATCGAGGACTGCATCATGAGATAAAAGCAATTTCGCAATGGCAAAAGAGGGTCCTCTAGTACTCTCGCGGCGCCTACCGCTATACAACCTAAACCTAATTCATTTATTTCTCAGGCTAAGGGAATCGGAACCAGAAAGTGCTTGATGTAATGGCGTTTTGCCGCTATGGTTTGCAACGTTTGGAACAGCACTAGAGTGAAGGAGGAACTTCACGGCCTTTTCCCTACGTTTAGTTATAGCTAGCTGCAATGGACTGCTTCTGTTTTATGTATCATGGTCATTCACATCTGCATTGTACTTAAGTAGTAACTGGGGAGACCACTAGGTACCCTCTCTTTGACGGCCAGGGTAAGAGGCGTTTAGCATTTATAGTTGATGGCATTAATATTGGCATTTCGTAGGAGAAGTAGCTCTGCAACAATAGAATTATTCGATTTTACCGCCAGATGGAGAGTAGAATTTCCACTCCGATCTTGAAAATTAGTGGTAGCTTTGGTGATCAAGTAGAATTCCAGTAACCATTGTCGAGCCGTTCAGCGATGTGGCGTTATGCAATGCAGTCTGACCAGTCTTGTTGGTTCCATCTATAGCTTCTCGTGCCAGCAAGAGTTGAACAACATCATGGTGGTTCACAGCTAAAGCCAGGCGAAGCGCGATATTTCCATCCAGGTTTTTGGCCACGCAATCGGTGCTATTATCGAGTAAGATTTGGGTTAATGATATGTAGCCATACATCGCTGCAAGGAGAGGTATGTAACTTTTAGGATCGATCACACTCCTAAATTCTTCTTACCTTGAATCTTGGAAGCTCAACTGTGCGGCACTTTGCACATTCGCTTGTGTTCGGAATGGGCGGTTTGCATTATGCAACTACCAACCATTATTCATCACATCAGCACAAATGGTTTTGCGTTTTCAAGATATGGTAAAAGATCTATTCACATATATTCGGATGGTGTGGGGGGTGCATGCATGATGCACAGCACAGCTTTGGTGAAAGTTATAAATTCTACGTTCTGATCTTAAAAGTAAGAAGCGAATAGAATCATAGAACGCATATTTTCTAAGTATAAGCCTGCGTTGATAGCTGTTTCAGCGTGCAACTGCATGATATTGCTATTTGCTTGGAGTGTTGCACCAAATGCCCCTCAACTGTTGAACGCAACTGTGCAGGGTTGGGTATTGGTTGATGTTGTAAAACCCTCGGGCACGTGTATGGCCATTACATGGGTTGATGTGTTCAGTAGTACCTGTGCCAGGATCTTGCCGTGGGGGCGCTCTGCACTACTTCACAAACATTGTTTCACTTGGCATGTGCGACAACTGCGGCTAATTAATCTCCAATGCACCTGTTTTCTTGGTGTTTTATAAATTGTACTTTATATATTTAGATCAGCTAGCTTATTTGCATTGGAATGGTTCGCATTGTATGTCATCACGTGCCTTTAAGACTTTAAGATAAGCTATGCAGTTAGCATAGAGGATGCATATTATCTGAGACTTAGACAATCAATCGATTCAACCGACAGTAAGTTTAATGCTTCGAACACGCTGGCTAACGAGGGAGTGGATTGCCAATACACTGACTTTGAGGTTACACCTCCGTCCAACTGGCAAAAGTTGGATTTGAATACAGCGATTTTGTCCGTACTAGGGTATCGAAACTTAGGCTTGTTTTGATATGATTCCGGTTTGGGATACAGGGTAAGGGTGCAAGTTTGTACCTGGAGGTCAATGTTCATGGAATGGACTTGTGGCAAAAGGGATAGCGGGTCAAGAACAATGATCCAAGTGACAGAATAGATGACTAGTATATTTGCCCTCCTCTGAATACAAAAAAATATCTCTCGCCATACCTAATCCTTCACCAGTATCTCGGGTACATCTACATATAGTTATGCAACTAAAGTCCCTGATGCTATCTTAACGTCTCCAATAGATATCATTAGCACTAGCCGCTATCTCAAGTTGAGAAATATACGTACACTCCCTTAAGGAAACTAAAACGTCTGGCCGCCATTGAAGGTGCCACCCTGGAACTCATTGTGCTTGGCACCGGAGTTGTAGTTTCGACTATTATTGTTGTAGGTTCGACTGTTGTTATTGTTGTTATTGTTTCCGCTAACATTGTTGCTTCCGCTATTTCCGCTGTTCCCGCTGTTCCCGCTGTTGTTTCCGCTGTTTCCGCTGTTGGTTCCGACGTTATTTCCACTATAGCATCCGCTGTTGCTGTTCTTGCTTGGATTCTGGTTGTTCATAGCGACTATCGAGATTAGCAAAGGTTAAAGAAGGAAGCACTAGTTGTACCGGAAGTGGATGGAGTGCAGAAGTGATGTTTTGTACACAATGGAGAGCTTTGATGATGCCTTGTGTTGGGTTGTTGTGGACGAGATTGTGGGCAAGATCTAGGACTTTATGGACATCCCTTGTACGAAGGGCCAGGGAAATTGGAAAGAGGAGATATTAGGGCCTAGGCTATTAGGAGCAAATTCTACTAGTAATCGATGACGTTGGTCTGATTGGAAACGGACCGTCTGCAACTTTGCTTCAGGCAACCATATCGCACAGCCCGTTGTTCTGAGACCACCGCAAGGAAGGGAGTCCGGCCCGGTATTCTTATTGGCTGCCTCCAGTGCAGGGGTGAGAATCTTTGCAGAGGAGACGTTAATCTGACTCACAGGTGCGATATAGGTTGCAATGGACTGGACGAGGCATTTCGACGCGGTTCGACAGCCTATATATCAAATGTAAGTTGTGTCCACTTATTTTTACTATACGCCCATGCGTGATGCTGGAATAGGTTTAATCCACAGGCTTGCTACAACGGACCAAGTGAACGCAAAAAATCTGAGCCGCACGTAGCACTTCTACTACAGCTGTAGCACAGCAAGGAAAGTGAGACATGATGGAAACGGAACTTGCCCCGCCTTGTTGCAGGGAAAATAGCGTCGTGGAACAGGTTTTTATAGGATGGAGGCCTTCGGCGCAATGCACTATACCGTTTTGAGCCGCTTCTAGATTAAACGCAACAGCCCTGTTTAGGAATCTGCTGCCACACATGCTTTGCGCGTAAAGTAGAACAGCACGAATATACCTCTATCAGTGGTGCATGTGAAATCCAATATTCCTTCTCGTTATGTGTTTGTTCTGGCAACACGCACGTATGTAGCAACACTCTCCAGAAGCTTTCAATATCGTGAAATGGGAGCAGCATTATCTTCGAGAATATGATAAAATGTTTCATCGAGATAGAGATGGGATGTGGAAGCTGGTTGAATAGTAATTGACAAAGTCATGATTTTCGTGTGTCCACATATTTTTATTGCGACTGTACCTCAACGAGGAATACGACGCGGGTTCCTCGTGCAGTGTACATGGTGTCTACTAATACAAAACACCGAATAGTTACAGAATGTCCCTAGGCAGCTGAATGGGTGGTGCAAACTGCCGCGGGTATCCCACACCTCCAAGCTGAGCAAGCTGCAGGGTTCATGCACTACTGCCAGCTGCAGGGCCACCGCGATCGGCGCTCCATGCGCTGCATCCTTGTTGTAGAAGCACATCTGTACAGTCGGGGTAGATATGAGCATTATTGAGGCAAGTAGGTATGGGAATCACGTGAAGGATTATATGTTCCCCCTTTCATATACTAGTACTGGTAAATCCACGTCTACGGCGACCTAATACAACAAAACCTTTATATTTCTTTCGTAAGTTTTGTAAATTGTGATTTTTGGTGCAAGAGAAGAACACCTCCAAATAGGTTTATCTTAATTGTAAAAAAGTGATGAGAGTGGCTAAGAGCGTGGGTGGTTAAATAAAATATAATCAAATCTTAAAAGCTCTCTAAAGAAAAAGAAGGTAATGGTGGAAGTGGTGTTCTAGTCCATTCACGGAAGCGGTTCTTCTGCGGAGTACCCAGTCAGCTCACGAAGGCCCACCTTCCGTGAACTGACGTTCGTTCACGGAGTTCGTACCCCACCTCCGTGAACTGACCGGTTCGTTCACGGAGTCAATCAAAAATTACAAATACTCTGTTCTGCACGCATATCTGCGCACGCGCTGGTATGTATTTACATTCAGCATGCTCTATCCAGCTGAATTCCGTCAGCGCAGCGCAACTGTTCCAAAGCAAAAGTCGAGTGCACACTTTATTGTCATAGCGGAGATAGTGGTGCTCAGTGCACAGATACTGGAGCTTCTGCAGCACCATCTGGTACTTTCAACCTCGAACGAAACATAAGAACAGCTCCACCCGATCCCAGTCACAATGGAAAATGTCGGCGAGCAAATACACAAGGAGATGCTTGCGAGCGTACTGATCCCACATCCGTGCAGGATACTGCTTATGAGAGCAGCAATATCTCCGAACTGAATACTGATGATGAGGAGGTGCTCGAGGAGGAAAGGTCACTGGGAAGGAACAGGAAGAGAAAGAGGGCAATGAGAAAGAGGAAAATGAAACGGTTTCAAACGATGACATGGAGCATAGTGTAATTGTAGTTGTGCCAGGACGTCCAAGACGTCGCCGATTAGAGGGATCACGATGAAGTAAAGAGTATTTATAATTTTTGATTGACTCCGTGAATGAACCAGTCAGTTCACGGAAATGGGGTACGGACTCCACGAACGAACCAATCAGTTCACGGAAGGTGGGCCTCGATGAACCAATGATTCCACCAGTCCAGCAATGGACCAGTCCGAGTAATTTTTGGATTGGGATCGGACCAATCCCCAATTTTTCTGGACCTGGACTGAACTGGCCTAAACTGATTTGGACCAGTCCACTCGGGCCGAATCGGCCCGAATACGCTGGGAGTTACTAATAGGCTGAGTCACCAAGTAGACTTCTCATAAGGATTGCTCACTCGCCATCCACCACTCACTACTCACCATTCACCACACTGATATACTGAGTTCCCGAATATGTTCTGCTTGTAGATTTTAATAACATTCTACCATTCAGCAGCCATTGTCAACAATACCACTTCTTTTGCTCACTGATTTAATCAATCTTTATCACCATGTCATCTCAATCACTGTCGGATCTCAGTGGCAACAAAGACTTTCTGCCACCGGAGACTGAGTCTAAGTTCTCGCCAGGAGCTGGTTCTGTTGGCTAGAATTCTCAGAAAGTCTCCACCAGCCCAACGTCTACCAATCTTCTTCCTCTGTCACCCTCAAATTCCTTGAATTCATCGATTGCATCCAGTGTTCCTAAGCGGCCAGGCCGGCCTTAGCGGCGGCTTTCAAATGAGGGCCGGGCCAGGCCTAGCGGCTTTTCTTGGCGAACTAAGCCTAAACAGAATATTTTGTTTACTAAGAAAGTCTCCAAAGTACGAAACATAAACCATATCCAACTCAATCATCGTAGCCCTGCCATTGCCGTATTCCATCCATCAACCAGACCAAGGCTTATGCAGGCCGATGCAGGCTTTTTAAATCACGTGCAGGCCGGGCGGGGCCGCCCTTAGCGCAGGCTTTCAGAATGGAGGCCGGGCCGGGCCGCCTAGGAACACTGATTGCATCCACGTCCTCACCTGCTGGTCACTGAAACAGCCTCTTGACCTCACCAATTCATGTACATAGTACTATTTCTGGGTCCGGTGCAAACCAGTACTGGAAGTGCTGCAATTGTAAGTCTATCTAAATCAGAAAACTACCAGCGGTGCTTATTTTTAAACAGGTTCGATGAAGTATATGAGTGCAGGTACAATGAAGCCGGCCTGCCATTTAAAAAGATACCATTCCACAAAGATTACCCTTGGAGATCCATCTTCGCCAATTATCTCCAGTTTGATAATGGGGCGAAGTTCGATCATGGGGCGAAGTTCGATAAGCAGCGCCAGGGGGTGGCGGAAGGAGGGGGGGATGATGAAGAAGAGATGGCGGATGTGGACGAAGAAGAAGAGGAGGCAGCGGGGGAGGCAAGAGACGTCACGATGGCCAAGACCGAAACTGAGACTACGACCAGGACCGCTACTGATACCGAAACTGAGATTGGAATGGGAGCCCTGGCTACCGATGATTAGAGTGATCCAGCACAACGGCGCAAGGTCATACGAGTGGACCATTGCGGCGCTGGAGACGGGAGTCGAACGCAGGGCGGATGTAGTGTGCTGGCAAGAGCCACCGAGAGAAAGAGGAGAGATTGGGATCAGCCATTCAGCATACGAAATGAGAAAAAGAAAAATAGTTTGGATGGCAATCCGGAAGGGGAGTGGCTTGGTGGTTGATAAGCGGACATATCTGAGCAGAGGGGCCAATGACGATGTTATTGCTACCGACGTCAGGAGGAGAGGTAACAAGAGCACGAGGATTGTCAATATTTAGGATCAAAAAGACAAGCGATCGGGAGAGAGAGAGACCAGCATGAAAGTTAAACTGGCAGAGAGTCATTCGGCAGGGTGGCACTGTCCTTGCAGGAGAGTTCAACGCACACAGCAAACGATGGGACCCAAGATGCCAAGTGGAGCGGGATGCAACTGTCTGGGAAGGCATGATTGATGAGTAGTGTTAGCAACGGATCCGGGTAACCCGCCAGCGGTCCGGGTTCGGACCGGAAAAACGGTTGGTTCGGTTCCTGAACCGACCAAAAACCCAACCTGCAGCGTCTTGGCGGGCCAAACCCGGACCCATACCCGTCAACACGCGGGTTTTGCCGGGTTCGGCTACACCTGTCGGTTCCAATCTCCGGTTCTGTGTTTCAGGTTTTTCTATTTATGGTCGCATTTAGATACCCTACTGTTAATCGCAAAATATTAACTTTTGCACATCATTGACCTTTTCGGATGAATCGGCCGCCTTTCTGACTAAATTCCAGAGAGACACGCTCCTTGCCCCATCCTAAACATGATAGTCAACGGCACGTCAATGATTTTTGGTCTTGCATCATGAGTAATCTAGATGGGGATTGGATGCAAACGATCATAAACGAGGTATTGGCTGTTTTTCAACCCAAAAGAGAAAGAAACACGCTTGCTGCCCCATTCTGAAAATGAGCGTCAACGGAGCGTCAACGATTTTTCGTCCTGTAAGTCAGGTTATTAAAACGTGAATTTATCATTGTTATCTATAATCATTGTATTGGCAGCCTTTTTAGGCAAAAGAGAATGCTACACTCTCCCTGCCCCATCTTGACAATGAGCGTCAACAGAGCGACAATGATTTTTGGTCTTGAATCTTGGGTAATCTTGGTGGTAAATGATCACAGACATCTATAAACCAGGTTTTAGCAGCCTTTCTAGTCTAATAAGCAAGAGGTCGTCCCGCAACAGCCTCCTGGACAATCGCAACTTAATTCATTTTCAATACTGCAACTCAATGATCCTATACGTTTTAGCCCATAAAACCAGTCAAAACTCCATATAATGACATTAGTGGCTATCTCGCGCTTTGATTAACCATTCTGCAAGGCCAAAAATCGTTGATGCTCCTTTGACGCTCATTTTGCCACAGGCGTATCCGCATTATGTAACCAGTTACTTTGGCATAGATTATCAAGTACAGTGTTTTGACAGTCGTTCGATCCGTTTCATGTATGTTTTCATTATCACTACATTGTTCTTTAATTGTGCATATCAATATATCCTTTAAAATATAGAGTAATGTGTCCCACCCATTACTTTCAATCAATTCTCGTCCCTACCCTCAGATTCGCACAAAAGGCTGTTGTCATCTGCAAAATCAATGTCAGCGGTATTTCCACGCAGCAGATAGTGTACTCAGCAAATCTGGAATAAAATCTTTATCGCACTGGCTTTCCTTCGCAAATGCATTATGATTGAAAAATTGAGTGTTTGGAAGTGGAGAATGCATATACACACACCTGGATGGCATACCTTCTATTTAATCTCTTTCGTTTCCCTCAGCATCACAGGGTGGCGCAGGAGGCGTTCCGGGCGGAGGTGCCGCCGGTTCTGGAGGAGGTGCGGTGGTTCCTTTGCGCCTCCAGCGGGTCACCGGATTCTTTACTGTACCATTTTGGCATTGAAGGCAGCCGGCTGTATGATTCTTGTAAGCCATTGCCAGATGTCTTTCCATCACAGCCTTCACCATGTGATGCCCAGGAAAGTCAACTCCTCGCTTCTTCTCTTCTCGGATTTCGGCGCGAGTTTTCATAATTAGTTCCTGGGTTTCCTCTATTCCGGCGCGCGAAAACCCGCCTTTATCCATTTTTGCCATATTCATGGCCAGGCGCATGTCGGACTGTTCGAGCTGTACCTGGCATCCTTGCCTCGCCATAGTCGCAGACATGTTTAAAACCTACAAGAAATTAGTTGCTTCTTCTAAATCGAAGCTTCAGCTATTACCTCAACCATATACGACTCCGTAGTCTCCGCTTGAGTCTTTAAAGCCTGTTCAGTCCACTCCCGGGGACCTTTATCACGAAATTTGTCCGCAAAAATCCAAGAGCTGACGACACCAGGATGTTCGATTTCGCGGACCGTGTGGAGAAATGCCTTCGTAAATGATGGATGATTGCCATTGTGGGCAGCGATAAATCGGTCATGGAGCTCTCTACGTACACCAGCTGTACATTATATTGTGAGTTGACTGCCTTCTATGTCGATATGAAGCTACTCATATCGGATAGCATGCTGCTGCCTATTATTGCTGTGTCTGGTTTTACTTATTTTTTTAAAATGTGCGTCCTGGGCCATATTATCGGTGGCTGCAATTGCAGCGTCGCGGTGGACTAACTGATGTTTGCATTGGAGCTGTGTCTCAGCCTGGGGTGCATTGGATGAAGCGCCCGCGGTTTGGCTCGATTCAGATTGAATTACACCGGGCTGAGGTGTTTCTGGAGCCATGACTTGCTGTTGTGGAAAAGGTGAAGAAGATGATAACGAAAAGTGGAAAGTCCTGAGGAATATATAGTAAGATACAGGTCACAAGACAACGAATGACTGTCAACTTGCAAGTTCTACTCAAGATAAATCCTGCTGCGTATCGCTACAAGTTGGAAGTGATTCCAACGGTCCCGCGATTTGCAGTAAGTCGGTCCGATGATGTTTGTTTGTTTGGTTGTGTGCAGGGATACATTGAACTGAACGACAGCTGATATCGCGTGTTTCATAGATATAAAATGGAAATTCTGCGATGGAAAGGTCGTCTGGTGATGTTTGTCTCAACACATAGCCAGGAACTTACATGAAACATATGCTAACTATCATGTCATAACGTACGATTAGTGTTATTATTCCAACTGCAATGACGGTCAAAACGCAGATTTTGCTTTGTTCGAGTTGATCAAATGTACGAACCTTGACATAAAACACTCGGCTTGCCTCCATGTGGTCGATATCTTGCAACATCCAACATCACGCCCAACAACAAGGTCAACACACGATACAATGATCAATCCTCCCAAAAAGAACTTTTCTCCACTTCTGGCGGGTAAAGACGGCAAATCAACAAAGCATTCCACACATCGACGTCATCAAGCGAATGATGGCAAGAGCGGCTTGGTGGCAGAAAGGGACCGAGCATTGGGAGCATTGCGCAGCTTGCGATCTAAAAAGAAGCTTGCGGCGGAGAAAAGACAGGAAATGCACTTTTTAAGCAACGAAGTGAAAGAGAAATGGATCGAGGATTTTGTGGAGAGAGAGACCGCTGTTCCAAGAAAGCGAGTTCAAGACGCAGAGACAGCGCTGATGCGAGATATGACAACTGCTGAAAACGAATGCGCCACAACCGGAAAGCACGAAACATCGTTTGAAGAGATGTTGAATGCTATCGGAGACAGTCTGAGCGATCTTGCAAGTTCTGACGATGAGCAGGATGGGGCAGAGAAGGAAGATGATGAAGAAGATTCAGAGCTCGGCAATCACAGTGATGATGATGAACCTGGCTGGGTGATGGGCACAATCACTAAAACGGTACAGCACCGCATGGAGAGCTTTCGGCAGAAGCAGATGAGACTTGATGAATTGGCCCAACCAGGATGGGGGGATGCAGCCAACTACTGTCGTGAGAGAGATATGAGGTATGGGACGGCCGAATTGATGGTTCCGGCAGTTGTCAAGCCCCAAATAGATTCGACTACAGCCACACCATCCCCGATAACAGTTGGAGAGCATATGCAGACTCCTGAGATCGTCTGAGGAGAATCGGAAATGCCAGTAGTGACTTCTCGACCAGGAAGTAGTCAAATGAGGCTGGGATCGGAGAAACCCCAGTCACATAAATTCATACCGGTTCTTTCGCTGGGCATGGCGACCAATTCGATCCCGATTCAGGATGTAAATCCTGTTGACCCGGTAAGCTTTTACCCCTGCATGAAACATCCGAAGTTAATTACCATATAGAAATCGGATACGGACAAAGATATGGTGACGGCTCCCACGTTGGCGGAGGTTTAGATAGCCAAATAGGTTGTTTTGAAGACCTATCGTGCGGAAAAGCAATTTGTGTACCTACTTTGCTACGTTTCAGCTTTTTCCTGATTTTAGTAACCAAATTGTGAGACATGATATTTCATCAGAGTGTGTGCAAGGGTCGAACTGGCCATGTGAATGTTCTAGACTCCAAATCTGGTTGATAAACGGCCAGCAAACATGAGATCAACCTGCCAATTACAGTTACATTAGATAGCAAAACTTAAAATAGAGACGAAATATAGTAACAACATTTAATTCAGTGGTGTCATACGAGTCATAGGACGAGCGCTCAGTGCGCAGTCTGAACGCCGATCAATGACAGCCGCAATGCAGCATTATTTCATGCAGCTAACTGCATAACTGTCCGCTCAGACCTGCTGCACATGGTCGAGATTTTGAAAATTGCATATGGTACGTCATGGAAATCGAGGAAAACGAGCTGGAAAAAGAAAGGTCAGGAAGTCCGACTCTATATGTCTGAATTTAGTTGATGGATCTGTATGCCATAATTTACCGGCTGAAAGCACTAAAATGCGAAGGAACCACGTCATTGATCGGACTGATGACGTGAATAGTGGTGCAGAGGGTGCAGTGAGAGCGGTTGCGTTGACTGCCAGTCAGATTAGGTCGCAATCTCCGGCTAGTGTCCCAGCCCCGTACTGGATGGTAAAAACTTATTGACTGTCAATAATGACGTTATGACGGTCATGCAAAATGATTGCGCACCCAATGACTGTTGGTATGTCTCTAATGTGAGCATCAACAGAGCATCAACAGAGCGTCAACAGAGCGTCAACGATTTTAGTTTGATCTTTTGGGCAATCTAAAGGGTTGCATCGTCACATAATTCTAAAGACGAGTAATTGGCCGGCTTTCAATGTAAAACGGCAAGCGAAATGCTCATTACCCCATCCAAGAAATGAGTGTCAACGGAGCGTCCCTGATTGCTGGTCATGCATCTTGGATAATGACTAGGCTGCGCGATAGCGTTAAGCCATAATGGCAGGATTGGCCGCCTTTATGGGCCAAAATGCCTACTACCAGATCGTTACCACCTCCTGAAAATGAGCGTCAACGGAGCGTCAACAATTTTTGGTCTTGCATCATAGACAATTCAAGGGCTGTGCAATGGCACACTCCCATTATCATAATATTGGCCGCCTTTCTAGGCAAAAATGCTAGTAACGATATCGCTACTACCTCCTAAAAATGAGCGTCAACAGAGCGTCAACGATTTTTGGGCTTGCATCTTGGATTATCGGACAGCAATGCAGCGGCGATGAGACAAAATCGGACTATCAGCTGCCTTTATGGGCAAAAATGCTAGCAATGATATCGCAACCGTCTCGTCTTTGTATGCCATTTTATTCAACTTCACAAATATGCATGCGATGTCTCACAGGTCTGACTTTTTTCGTACTTGTAGCTCTAAAGTCAACATTTAAGAACCTGCGTTCTACCTTACCATAACGTATCCATTGACAGTCACCCAGATCGAATTACGCAGAGTTCAATTTGCTACCATGATGTCAGATTCAAAATCTCTAAATTCCTCGTTGTTAGAGGTTATGATATCTTCCAAAAACGAACGAGTCTTTATTCGTGATTTATGCGACATTACTTTACAAAGCGTCTTCGATGCTTGGTGGGCTTCAATGAATGTAGGCTAAAAGCGGCCGATTGCTTGGAATAACTCTAGACATGCGCCTTCGAGGTGATTCTATTTACATTGGGGAATTGAAGAGACTGGCAGCCCTAGCATCATATGTATCATTTGTCATCAAGTTCTGCGCCATCCATCACAACATGGGACCAGCTCAATGGGAAAACACTTGCTGGCAAAAGGGCATATCACAAAGTTAAACGAATTAACAGTGTAAGAGGTAACCGAATTGACTAGTTCAACGGTCGATGAAACAGGTTTGGCCATACTGAAGCGGCAAGGAAGTCGAGCAATTCCGATTGTAAGTTCGCAAAGGAAAATGAAATTGACAATTCAGGTTTCAAGTATACTTACTGAATTGAGAGACAAAACGCTCTATACTGGCAGCAAAGGACTTTCAAACTGCTGAATTTCACCAAGACACCTGGAATCGGTACCTCATGTTAGGTTTTGTTTCGGCACATATTCCATGGAACGCAATATCAAACCTTGAGCTACGACGGTCATACAATACATTATGAAGCGAGTTGGTGTTACCATCAGCCAGTACCCTGAGTAATATTTTCCGGAGGGAATCCACACTGACAGTGGATGCAATTAAGAAGCAATTGCCGTCACCAAATAAAGTTAGTTTAGCTTTGGACGGATGGACATCAACGAACAAATTAGCAATAGCGTGAGTCATTGCTTACTATATGGATCAAAATTGGGCTTTGCGAGAAATACAACTAGCATTCGATGCGGTTGATAGTCCAATCTTTTCCTATTTCGAAAGCTCATTAAGGATTCCAGGCCAAAGGTCAGCATACGGGAGTACGGCTAGCCGGACATTTGAAAGAAGTTCTTGATCGTTTTGAACTGACTGATGGCCGTTTACTTGGAATTACAACCGCCAATGCTTCCTCAAATTACTCGATGACGCGCGAACTACAAACTTCCCTTGAGCCCTCCGGAATCGAGTGGCCCGCATTGAGACACCATATACCATGCATGGCGCACATCATTCAGCTGTCTTTGGGCGCATTCATGAGCAGTGTGGGTGTCAAAGGACGTACCAAGTCTTGGGAAGCCCATGAGCGCGATCAGCAGTTTGCAGAGAATGAAAGCACAGACATTGGGAAGAGTCAAAGACTTCGAAACAAGGTAAATGCTAGAATCAACAAGGTGTCGGCCATGAGATAAGGTTTAGCGAAGATAATTGAGAAAGTACGTATTGGAACATATTATGAAAGTGCTGAAACGGACCTTCATATAGCAGAGAATGTTTGCTGTATTGATTACGCTGACACCTGGACGTCGAAACGAGTTTATTGACTGTCAAAAAGCCAAAGTCCGGATCGCAGTACTGCCCATTTTGAATGTGAAGACACGGTGGAACTCGACACTGGAGTTGCTCAAGCGGGCCTACTGATTGCGTGAATTCACACGGGAGTGGCTTAAAAACCCACTGTATAGCGACTACCGGCCGCGCTTCACGACTCAGGATGAGTGGACTATTGTCAAGTATGTGATGGAGGTTTTAGGGCCATTGCGGTACTGGACCCTTTGGATGTTGAAACGGCATACCGTTACACTGCATAACGTCATCAGTGTCTACAATGTCATGTTTGATTACATGGATGTCGTGATGCGAGCTTTGGCCAAGAAAAAGACCCAATGGAAGGAAGACTTATTCTTCACTGTGAAGTGTGCGCGGCAAAAGTTATCTAAATATTATACTGAAGTCACTCCAACAACTGGTATGCTCCTCATTACGGCCCATATCCTTGATCCCTTCCAGAAGTTGCGGTCTTTTAGGAAGTGGGGCAAGGGCATGGATATCAATCCTGAAGATGAGACTTCTTATACTACCCAATACCAGGAGGCCTTTCTGAAGTATGTGGAGAACGAATACTGCACGAAACATAAACGATTGCCAGTCTTTAAGTCTGATAACATACTGAACAACAATCTCAGCTCCTTCAAAATGGCTTCGAGATCTGGTCAATCTTCTTATGATCCACACGATTTGTCCAGCGATGACGACGAATACTTAATGCCTACCCATGTGGCTGAAACAACACCCGGACGAAGCGATTGTGCAGCACGTTTATTGACAGCTGCGAGGATCTATTTGAATTCACATCCTGAATTACCACGGAACTGGGGGCAAATTAATCCTAATCTTAATGATTACCACTCCGACCCAATGGAGATTAGCAGTACATTTTGGTTACCGGATATCACAGACTGGTGGCGGCAGCAAGAAGAAACGCACGCAAAGTACGCTGATCTCTCCGATGTGGCACGCGACATTTTCTCTATCCTACCTCATGGTGTTGGAGTGGAGGCCAGTTTTTCCCTTGGGCGAGATGTGATAGGGTGGAGGCAGTCGAAAACCACTGGCGAGACTCTTTGCGAAAAAGTTGTAGTAAGGCTGTTTGCTCGAGCCAATAGCCGATTACTGGCTGGCGACAACGCAGTATTGGATTCAGACAGCACTGATAACGACATGGAGATGAAGAGAGAGGCGGAGGAAAAGAAGTTGCACAGAATGGCCAAGGTCTACGACTTGTTGGAGATGTGGCAGGGTAGCCAAACCCTACGAGCCACACAGAAGGAATCTCGCGCTCAAAACAAACAAATGACTGCCGTAGGTTATATTTCAGATACCGAAGAGATCGTCAAAGCATCCTGGTCAAACTTTCATCATGATGGTGTGGCTGTATTCAAATTGTCGGAAAAATCACCTGCGCCACCAGCTTTGTCTGCAAAGGAACTCTCTGGAGAACGAACTCAAGTATTGAATGTCCACCAAATCAAACGAATCGACCGCCATTCTGCCGAAAGTGATGAGGATAGCTCACCTGATAGCATTTCAGACACCGAAAATTGGCTTAACTGGAATAGGGACTTGGATAATCCAAACGACAGCGAAGATGACTGGGAGGCGGACAATGAATCAGATACGGAACACGACAACGGCAGTGAGGTTTGACACACCCTGGAGGTGCGGAATGTGAGTGCGGCACCAAATTTTCCTGGACTGATTCGGCCAATACGACAATCAAAGAAGAAGGTTGAAAAGGGGTTAGTGACGGTCAACAAAATGGAAACAAGGAGGAATAAGGGGATCAAAAAAAAGTAGGACAGAATGCGTCAATGTATTATCACCAAGTTCATTCTGCAGTTTGACTACGAATTCTTTTTAGAAAATTATTACGGAAGAATGTTGACCAGTCGCGAGAGAATATTCGTTAACAAACAAACCTGTAGCTGGCAATATGCATCATTTGGTATAACATATAACTTTTAACCAGATGAGAGCGACCACTGCTGGAATATTACTGGGCTCGGCTTTGCCATCAATCCAAATCCTAATCATGCTGAAAGGCATCCACGAAGTTCAAATAGTTAACATTACAAGTATTAATTGCAGCAGATCTTGACTTCACCGTACATTAAAATGGGCGTCAACGGAGCGTCAACGATTTTCAGTCTTGTATGTATGGTAATTGAATGGTGACGTGGTCAGAACTATTCATAACGTGCATACTGACGGCCTTTCTTGGCAAAAGATTAAAGGCCACGATCACTGCCCCCTTCTGAAAATGAGCTTCCATGGAGCATCAACGATTTTTGTCTGTGCATCTTGTGTAACCTAACTGCCGATTGGTTGCAGCCATTCATAAACGAAGTATTGCCTGCCTTCCAAATCAAAAATAATGGTATCAGGCTCCCTGCCCCATCCTGAAAATGAGCGTCAACGGAGCGTCAACGATTTTTAGTCCTGTAAGTACGGTAATTGAAGAGTGACCTGGTCAATGATTCCACCAGTCCAGCAATGGATCAGTCCAGATCGGAACTGTCCAGTCCAGTCCAGGTCCAGTCCAAGAAGTTGTTGAACTGGGATCGGACTGATCCCAGATGCTGACAGACCGGACTGGGCTTGGTCCAGACCGATCCCTCACGGTGTCCAGGGTTAGGGTATAATCTCCCTGTTAAAAGTCTTTTAATGAGAAAAATATATCTCGATGGAGCCGAATATACAGACCGAAGTAGTATAATTTCGACCAGAGTGAGTATTCGAGGGCGAGTAGTGATAAAAGGTGAGGATGAGTCATGTTTTCGGTAGTACTTGGCTACACTGCAATGTCAAAAATATATGCGGAAATGGATCGGTCCAGACCAAGCCCGTCCAGTCCAAGACTGCCAGTCTGTGGTCCTGTCCAGTCTGACTTTCCCATTAGACCGGACAGGACTGAGCCCTACTGCGGACCGGGATCGTCTGGACTGGTGGAATCATTGGACCTGGTCACTGCTATTCATAACCGATGTAATGGCAGCCTTCCTTGGCAAAACAAAGTGACGTTTGATTGCAGCCATTCATAAACGAGGTATTGTCCCATCCTGAAGATGAGCGTCATTGGAGTTTCAAGGATTATTGGTGCTGGATCTTGGGTAATCTAAGTGGAACAATGTGGTAACAATTCATAGACGAAGTTGTGGCAGCCTTTTCAATTGAAATATCGCATGACACATACGTTACCCCATCATGAAACTGAGCATCAACGAAGCGTGAAAAATATTTGATCTTGAATATTGGGTAATCAAGGCTTTCTCCGCATAGGCGCGCCCATAACAAAATTATTGACTACCTCTCTAGCTAAAATTGCAACGGGTAGAAGGCAAAACACGTATTCCAAAATAATCAATGCCGTAGATTGCAAAACATCCAAAAAGAGATCATTGGCTGTCAAATACCTAATTTTAATAATGTTCAATTATCCAACTGCAAAAACAAGAGCATTATATAAATCTACAGATGGACCCGCTGGGCAACCCGCTGACAACCCGCCCAATCCAGACGGGTTAGGAGATGTGCATCGAACCGTACCCAAATTGACCGTTCGGGTCTGTTGACAACCCGGACCACCAATCTGGCAATGGTTCGGTTTTGGCCCTGACCCGGACCTGCAGTGACGGTCCGGAACCGGTGCTAACACTATTGATGAGAACGGAGTGGAGATTGGGAATAACAGTAGGCCAACCCACCATTGGACAAGAGAGGACCAGGAAGGAGAGTCGGTCATCGTCTTGATGTTGGGAAATCGACCAACAGTAAGGTGGACCATACTGGGCGATGATCACGCCACTGGATCTGACCATGAGGTCATACAATGAGAGGGGGGAGTAGACAGGCAGGAGGAGATGGATCATGAGAGGGTAGTAGGGTGGAATTTAGCAGCAATGATGGATGAGGACGCAGAAGCAGCGGAGAAGCTATGGATGGAATTGGCGAAGGAGAGAACTCAACAAGATGCAGAGTGCACAGAGGTCGAGGTGGAGCAGGAGGCCGCGTGGTATCAGGAAGCAATCAGCAGTGTTCTCGATACCACGGGAAAAATAATCAGGATCTGTGCCAGGTCAAAGAGGTGGTGGAACGCCGACATCAAAGAAAGAAGCAGGACGATCAGGGGAGAGAGAAGGAGAAGATTGCACTTGGCGGAGTCTGCCCGGGCGAAGGCAGAGCTTCAGAAGTCGATCCGGCAGTCCAAGAGAGAATGGTGGGGCAATTAGCTGCACGACATTACGGGAGCTGAAGTGTGGAGAGCATGGGGATACGCCAACCCTCGAGCGGGCACGACTGTGGAGTCCTTAACAGACAGAGCTGGAAAGCCAGCAAATACATTATTGGAGAAGGAGCAGATGGTGAGGCCCGAATCCTTTCCCCCGAATGATTGCGACCAGTACTACGAACTCACTCCCCCAGGAAGAGCACACACACTCATGACTGAGCCAGCAGTCGAATGAGGCTTGTAACCTCAGTCGGTCATGAAAGCACCGGGACCAGACAAGCTGTCGTTTGGCGCTATATGGCTGCTCTGGAAGTGGGACAAAGAGAGGATAGTGAGGCTGATGAGGACGGCAATTCGCACAGGGAGACACCCAGCGGTATTGAAGCAGGCTAGTGGTGTGGTGATTCGCAAGCCTGGCAAAGACGCCTATACAAAGCTGAAGGCCTACAACTGTAGATCACTGCGTAGCTGCATGGGAAAAGTGGCTGAGGAACAAGCCACGTAGCCGCTTTCAGAGGAGGCCGAAAGATGGGGGCTAATGAGCTACGGACAATATGGGAGCAGGAAACAACGGTCAGCAATTGATGCAGTGGCCATCATGGTAGACAGAGCACATTCAGTGTGGACAAACGGCCACATAACAGGCGTGCTGCTCATGGACATTGAGGCACCCTTCCCGATCGTGTGAAAAGGAAGCCAAGGCAACTTGTTGAAGGTCAGGCAAATGGATGGAGACCTTCTATGATGGACGGAAAGCTTCGTATTGGAGAGAACGGTGGAGATGATAAACGAGGGCAACGCCATGGAAAGACACCCAGTGGAGGCAGGGGTCCCACAGCGCTCACCCGTTTCACCAATCCGCTTTGCGATCTACACCTGAGGACTAATCAACGGGGTCAAAGAGTATGTATCAGATGCCGAGGGGCTATCCTGTGTACACAACCTCGGCTGGGTGGCGACTGGAATCGATTTCAACCATGTCGTCTCGATACTCGAGACATGTGCAGGAAAGAGCATTGAGTCGGCAAGCAGACAAGGGCTACAGTTCGACACTGCAAAGACAGAGGCGGTGCTGTTCACGCGCAGATGGGGCCACAGGAAAAAACTCTGGCCAAATCAGACAGCACAGATAAAAGTTGGAACTGGGTCCATGCGATTCAACGCGCAGGCGACACGCTGCCTGGGCATCTGGATGGACGCGCATCTGACATTTAACGAACACCATAACCGATGCATGAAGAAATCCAGGGCAGCAGAGACCAGACTCCGATCGCTTACCAAGACATACGGCATTGTTCATGAGAGTTTAAGGGGCGTCCAAATGGCGTGTTTCCAAGCGATTGCACTATATGGGAGCACGCTCTGGTGGGACCCCACCGAAGTTGGCAGGCGAGACGACCTCCAACTCCTCCTCAATCGACATGCCAGGTCCATCCTGGGCGTGCTGCCCCCGACCCCGTGAGGTGCACTAATCCGAGAGTCAGGGCTTACACCTAGGCTGGCAATCTTAGACTCCAGACAACAGCAATTCGCAGCGAGACTAGAATACACATGCAGCAGCAAGGTAACGAAGCTACCAAGCAACCCCTCCTCCGGGGCGCCAATATGCAGAGTAGTCAGGAAAGAGCAAGAGCATGGCGTGACAACCAAAGGCATGTACTGGCCGGCCCCGGGCCAAGAACCAGCAGTCAGGACCACCATACTGGATGACACCGCTGCAGCCAATAGCGCGCCGCAGCTCTGGGCAATTGGGAAAGAATCCACAATCAGAGCAGGGGTGGGGATGTGGTGGACAGATGGATCGCGCTCGGACGATGGCCGAGTTGCAGTCGCTGCGGTGTGTAAACACGGAAATGTATGGAGATCTCGCCACAGCTCCCTGGGCACCGGACGTATGGAAGTTGTGATGCCGAACTGTAAGTGATCAGGCTTGCACTTGATGTGGCAATCGAGAAGAGAGAAACATTGCAGATGCATGGGGTGAAGATAGTGGCAGTCTTCAGTGACTCACAGGCCACAATTCGACAAGTGGCACACGTGGAGCAGGGCCCAGGCCAGCGACTGGCAAGGGGGATTAACACAAGGGCGCAGAGTCTCCTCACCGACAGCATCACAACCGAGATCCACTGGGTCCTGGGACACTCCCGCATCCCCAGAAACGAACATGCAGACCATCAGGCGAACTTAGCCCGATACGCAAGCGGAAGCACGGTGATAGGGCGGCCATATACCTTGCCCGGGAACAGGGTTAGACGAATCTCCGAGGGAAGGTCAGCAGTGAAACCGTTGTGGGAGGCTGACAACTGCAGCAAGCACTTCAGCTACAGACTCAAAGGCAAGGCGGGGACCCAGTGACCTATTCTGATCACAAGCTTGAAATCACTGGCCGCCAGCCACTACCGACTGAAGTCCAGGGATGCGCCCACTGGAGTCTACCTAAAGCGGTTCAGCAACCAAGACGACGAAAAATGCTGGTCTTGTGGAGGGACTGTTGCACAGACACGGAATCACCTCTTCCGCCACTGCAGCAGATTGAAAGACCAGCAGAAGACACTCTTGAAGACAGTGGGACAGACAAAAGGCTGGAAAGCGGGAAGATGCCGGCACATGCAGATCTCTTCGCTTTTTACCATAAAGGAGTGTGACCAGGTGGTGATGGACTTGTTGGTGGCCACTGAGGTCGGGAAATTTCCGCTCAAAGGATGGAGCGGTATGGAGCGGGTTGAGGGCTTGGAGGCTCGGGGGCGGCGCTGGTGGCAACAGGATTATACTATTCTTTCTTTCTTTCTTTCTTTCTTGTCCTTTGTGTCTTTCCCTTATCTTTCATTTGTCAGCAGGGACGAAGGGTAGCGGGGGGGGAGCTCCGCCATCTAGCCGGCTGGCCCGGAGGCGGAGGGGATATCAGGGTCCTGTCATACTCTAATTAGAGTCAATACAGTATGATTAAACAACAAACAACAAACAGTTCGATAAGCAGTAATTCAGCCAGAAGGTAGCTGATGAAATGCTTCTGCTGTGGATCATCTATGCGAATATTCCCTTCCGTATGACCTCGGACTTTCACTTCATTTGTTTTTGTGGGGTTGCCCTGTTTGGACTGGTTTAGAGCAAGCCCGTCCAGTCCCAGACTGGCAGTCTGAGGCCCGGTCCAGTCTGACCTTCCGGTTGGACCGGACCAGACTGAGCCCTACCCCACACCGGGTCCGTCCGGACTGGTGGAATCATTGGAGCAAATCTAACCAATGGGATCAGTGATGCATCTACTGGAGCTACTCTCTACTACCGTGGCGGAAATCGGGGCCGTGGCAGACGAGGATGAGGAAACGGTCGTCAGAAGCAAATGTGTATGTACTGCAACATGGACAATCATACCACCGAAGTGTGCGGAAGGAAAAAGCGCGCTGAGAACGACTATGGCGATACAATCACCTCCAGAAACTACAAACCAACTTTCAACCACTGCAGTCTCCCGGGACACTTCAAGTCCGACTGTATCCACTTTGAATATGCCCGGGATCAATGCAACAAACTTAATCAATGATTCCACCAGTCCAGCAATTGACCAGTCCGGACCGGGTCCGTCCAAGTCCAGTCCAATCCAGTCCGAGGAATTTTTGGACCGGGCTCGGACCAATCCCCAATTTTTCTGGCCCTGGACTGAACTGGCCTGGACTGCTTTGGACCAGTCCACTCGGGCCGAATCGGCCCGAATATGCCACGGGTTACTTATATACTGAGTCAACAAATAGACTCATAAATGATTGCTCACTTGTCATTTGCAAGTCGCCATGCACACCTCACCCCTCACCACTTGCCACTTGCCACTCACCACTCACCACTTGCCATTCCGAATTTCATTACCTCATCTCCGCAGGACCCTCAGATTCAAACTGTATATATAGCACGAAGGTATGGATTTGGAAATCATTGTACGCATGGAGCAGGTGCTTATGGATCTTGCATTATGGCCAGAGTAATCATTCCGTTTGACATATAAGTTTGTTACGAACACTAGGATCTATGGATATCGGTGGATGACCACCGGGGACGGCTCTTCTCCGTCGCCAGCCGTTCTTTCCGTCTGTCCCCATCGTGCCTCAAAAAGATGACACCATCCCGTCCCGTCCTGAGTAGTTCCCGGACGGAGGGGACAGTTGAATTCACTGGTATGCACATCTCTTAGTTTCGTTTGGTATGGTTTGGGTTTCTCATGGTGGTGCTTGCTACCTGTGGGGGGGTGGGTTGCGTTTCTTGTGGTGGTGATGGCTAGCAGCGGGAGGTTTTTATGCAATGACGTTGTGTCTGGGTTAGGATTTCAGGGCTTACCATCTCACTTCTTTAGTTTTTCGATCTACTTTGAAACTGATAAATACTACCCTGTTTGGACCGGTCCAGTCCAAGCCCGTCCAGTCCAAGACTGCCAGTGTGGGGCTCGGTCCAGTTCGACCTTCCGGTTGGACCGGACCGGACTGAGCCCTACCCCAGACCGGGTCCGTCCGGACTGGTGGAATCATTGAACTTAATAAAAGCACAGCATCCGCATCGCTTGTTAAAGCCGGTAATCGCAACCTAATTTAACTAGCCAGCCATGCTCTCATTGCAGCCTCCTCTCCAGCTGGATGGGTCATCAATTCTGGAGCATCTCACCATATGTACAATGACCGCACCAGATTCGACTCAATAAAGAAACTTCGTTAACCAATTGTCATTGAGCTTGGAGATGATAACCAAGTTACAGTAAGCCACCATGGACTCGTTAACGTCTCACAGGAGTACGAAGTCAATGATTTCTACACCCCTACGCTCCAGCTCAATCTTCTCTCCATCAATCCATTGGACACAGCCGGATACACATCAACATTTAGATGCGGTAAGTGCTCCATATCATCTTCATTAAACACCATCACAGGCAATCGAGTCAATGATCTCTATATCATATCTCGAGCAACTGCACTTACTTTTATAGCTCGAAGTACACAAACAATATTAACTCTGAAGTCTACTTCGAGAAGGAGCAAGTGGAAGAGAGAAAGATCACTTCCAAGTGCAGCCAGCACCACACTTCTAAATGCAGCCAGCACCGAACCTCCAAGTCCACCTACCGCTGCATCTTCAATGCCCACTCAGAAGCCTCTCAACTTGCGCCGATTGACAAACCCAATTGCCAGAATGGAGTTTTGGAACCAACCTACATAACCCAAGCGTGTAGTGGATAATGACAAAGAACTGTGCAACTTGCAGCTTCGAGTACCACCCCCTTCCTAATCCTACATTTACCACTTCAATGCTACGGTGTTGTACAGTACAACATGCGGAGCTAATTCTTGCACACACAACTGCACTGCACTAGCATTTCGTAATATTCACTATTCACTATTTTAACGAACCTGCTGGTACCGGAGAACTGAGTAGTATCAGTGGACAAGTATAGGTCTACCCCGTAGAGTAACCTCGAACCCTAACCCGTAGCCTACATCAGTCGTAGAGGATAATACTCGGAGGTGTGATTTTTGTAAGTTCAGTTTCATAGGGTCGCCATTTACACCTTTGATAGGCATTAAATTCGGAGCCTGGGTTGACAAATGTCCCGTAAATATACTTCAATTGTTTTTCGTTAAGACCAAATCCGAGAGTAGAACATGACAAGGCAGAGAGGGAAATCGAGAAAAAAAAACAGCAGAGAAAAAACTAATGGTTTCGCCACACAGTTTACTTCATTGGATGTTAAAGCAAGAGTCGAACTCGGCGTTCATAGGGAACTGCCGAACCGTTGCCATGAATGCTTTGGACATTTTCGGGCTTGCGATTTATCTGCCGCCGGGCAAACATGGAGACAAATTATCGCAGCAAGGTTAGTATTCTGCAATGTTTTGAGTCAGAGTGATAGTCATGCAATTCGGATATGCTATAATGAATTAGGCTCTATTTACTTGCGTGAGAGTACTGTTCAAAGGAAAGAGAGACTAGAAAAAAGAAATTGCAAATACGTGATGAAGCCCCAATTTCCATTTCATAAATGCCCACATACAATCGTTCTACATAATGTCGTGCTATTGACATAGTCCAAGAGGGGACGATGAAACTTATGTGTCATGCTACAACTCTACACATACACTAGTGCTTATATGATCTGACCCCAAATTCCAGAAACAATGAAAGTTTATTGCGTGATAGCCGAGACTGAAGGAAAAAACTGGAACATTCGAACTGTATCAGCATATGTTAATATTCCACATGCAAATGGCTTGAGAGGTAACCGCACATACCTATATCAAAGCAGAGCGAGGAAAAGGTTGGGGTAGGAGTGATCGTAAGCTAATTTTTAATGGCACTTCGATCGCGAAGCAGCCGAGCGGTAGCCTCATGTCTGTTCTTCTCTGCGAGATGGAGCGCTGTTCTATTGTAGTAGTTGTCTGTGGCAGCGATTTTGGCTCCGCGTTCAAGGAGTAGCTGAACCATAGCTTCCTTCCCACCCTCCGCTGCCATGTGCAGCGCCGTCCAGCCATAAAGATTACACTTGGCCTCGATTTCGGCTCCGCGGTCGAGGAGCTGCCGGACCGTAGCCTCGTGCCCGCCGTTGGCTGCCAGGTGTAGCGCTCTTCTACCAAAGCGGTCAATGGCCTCGATGTTGGCACCACGATCGAGGAGCAGGCGGACTATGCCCTCGATCCCGTCCTTGCAGGCCAGGTGTAGCGCCGTCCTACTGTGTTTGTTGTCTTTGGCATCGAGTTTGGCTCTGCATTCAAAGAGTAGCTGGACCAACGTCATGTGCCCGCTCTGTATTGCCAGATATAGAGCTGCCCTGTTGCTGTCATTATCTATGACCTCGATTTTGGCTCCGTGGTCAAGGAGCAGCCGGACCGTGGCCTCGTGCAAGTTCTGGGCTGCCAGGTACAGAGCCGGCATTCCATTCTTGTCCTTGGCTTCGATATTGGCTCCGTGGTCAATGAGCATCCGGACCGTGGCCTCGTGCCCACTCTGGGCTGCCAGTAGCAGAGCCGGCATACAGTTCTTGTCCTTGGCTTCTATTTTGGCTCCGTGGTCAATGAGTAGCCGGACCGTGGCCAAGTACCCGTTCTGGGCTGCCAGGTGCAGAACGGACAAACCATTGTGGTCTTTGGCGTCGATGTTAGCTCCGTGCTCGATGAGCAGCCAAGCCGTGGCTTCGTATCCCTTCTTGACAGCCTGGTACAGAGCGGACAATCTGCTGTTGTCCTTGGCCTCGATATTGGCTCCGTGGTGAATGAGCAACCGGACTATGGCCTCGTGGCCGTTCTGGACAGCTAGATGCAAAGCCGATATACCGTTGTTGTCCTTGACCTCAATTTTGGCCCCGTGGTCAATGAGTAGCTGGACCGTGTCCTCGTGCCCGTTCTGGGCTGCCAGATGCAGAGCCGACATACCGTTGTTGTCCTGGACCTCAATTTTGGCTCTGTGGTCAATGAGCTGCCGGATCGTGTCCTCGTACCCGTTCTGGGCTGCCAGGTGTAGAACAGACAAACCATTGTGGTCTTTGGCGTTGATATTAGCTCCGTGCTCGATGAGCAGCCGGGCCGTGGCTTCGTATCCCTTCTTGACAGACAGGTACAGAGCGGACAATCCGCTGTTGTCCTTGGCCTCGAGATTGGCTCCGTGGTGAATGAACAACCGGACTATGGCCTCGTGGCCGTTCTGGGCGGCTAGATGCAAAGCTGACATACCGTTGTTGTCCTTGACCTCAATTTTGGCTCCGTGGTTAATAAGCGGCTGGACCGTGGCTTTGTTCCGGATCTTGCCTTGCATGAATCGGCCGAAGAGATTTCTTTTGGCTCGGTGGTTAATGAGCAGCCGGACCGTGGCCTCGTGGCCGTTCTGGGCAGCTAGATGCAAAGCCGATATACCGTTGTTGTCCTTGACCTCAATTTTGGCCCCGTGGTCAATGAGTAGCTGGACCGTGGCCTCGTGCCCGTTCTGGGCTGCCAGATGCAGAGCCGACATACCGTTGTTGTCCTGGACCTCAATTTTGGCTCTGTGGTTAATGAGCAGCCGGACCGTGGCCTCGTGGCCGTTCTGGGCAGCTAGATGCAAAGCCGATATACCATTGTTGTCCTTGACCTCAATTTTGGCCCCGTGGTCAATGAGTAGCTGGACCGTGGCCTCGTGCCCGTTCTGGGCTGCCAGATGCAGAGCCGACATACCGTTGTTGTCCTGGACCTCAATTCTGGCTCTGTGGTCAATGAGTAGCATGACCGTGTCCTCGTGCCCGTTCTGGGCCGCCAGATGTAGCGCCGACATGTAGTTGTTGTACTCGGCCTTAGGTACTGGGATATCTGGGATATCTGGCATTAGTGCGGGTTCGTTGCACAGAGGCAGGCGCTTAGCCCAATTTGGCCAATTATTGTCCTGTGCTGGGACCTTTGGATTCATATCTGTGGGGCGAACGAACTGCGGATCTGTATGCCGACGCCAGCCGTTGTCTGTATTCTGGATCTCTATTTCAGCTCCGTGGGCGAGGAGAAGCCGGATTGTAGCATCATGCCCGTTCCTGGCTGCCCGAAGAAGTGGTGTATACATGTCCTCGTCAACGGATCTACATTCTGCATTTGCTGCTAATAGGTTGGCGATGGCCACGACGCAACCTCCCTCTGCTGCAACACCGAGCAAGTGATTTACTTGGTCCTGGACTTTGGGAGTGGGTGGGATGGGATCGGCCAGTCGTTTCAACAAACTAAATGCTGCGGATGATGGGCAGCCACGAAGGCTCCTGGTTAAGCCCGAAAGGAGATGCTGCAAGGCCTGATCGCTATCGTTCTTTGACGCTGTCAATAACTCAAACGAGTACTTGAGAAATGATCTGCTGTCCAGGTATTGAACAAGTTGCTGAAAATCTTCGAGCCATCTTGAATTATCCGTAATGCGTTGAAATTTGTGCATGATTTCTTGGTGATGGAGACTTAGATACCGGAAGCAAGTTGTTCGAATCACCATTCGAGCTTGTTGACCATTTGAAACAATACTGAAAATTGATCGATTCACGGCATCATTAGGGTGGAGGAAGAATTCGCGCACAGTCTGATGTATCACTTGGACAACCTCCGTTTTTCCTGATGCTGAAATTGTAGTTAGTTATTTTGGATCAGTACAAACAGAAGAAAGGGATACACATACGATTGTATCCAGGAATAGTCTTTATCTCCACAAAATGGCCGGCGGATGCAGCAACCAATGCATCGATGTTCAATGACATATTTTGTTCCAAGTATTCTGGTCTGGGACAGAATTCATGTTCGTCAAGCGAGATAGCAAGGGCCTCGCGTAGTTCAGCAAGGTCGATCCGACGATGGGAAAAGAGACAGAATTGAAAGATTCGTATGCCATATTCGACATAAAAATCCTCATTACGTCTTAGCTCAAGAAGCATGAATTCATAGTATTTCTTAAGATCTGTGGGAAGAGTCTTTAGGATGCGCATGAGCTGTTCCTGGTTGCACCCATTCTTGCTATATCTCTTGAGATCCTTTTCGATCAAATGTACCCACACGAAAACCCCATCAGCATGATTGATAATGTATTGCTGGGCTTCAGCTTTACTTTCACAGTTGAGGCTGAGGTTTCTGAGGAAGTCTTGCGTGTAATTCCCGATATCTTGCTTATTCCTCTCCTGGAGCAGCAAATGATGGCATCTAGGATCGGAATGAAACCCCTTAGGTAGATCGTTTATTGGGCGGCTCGCAAAACAGATTTTCAAGCAATTTCCTTTTGTTGCTGCTAAATTCCAAAGTGAAGTCACGATATCTTCCCTCTCACTGTCGTCTGATTCATCCAGAGCGTCAACAATTAGGATGAGTTTTGAACGTAGCTGTTGCTTACTGCACTGCTGTAGTATGTCCTTTAAAATCTTATAAGACCATTTGGTTGCGCCATCGGAATCTGCCTGTACCAGGCGCCGATATGTTTCCTGAAAATGTACGAAACACGATTCATCCGCATCGAGGATGTGATAGAGCAGCGAACGAAGCATGCTTTCGTGGCTTCGGTGGAGCTCGCCATCCCGGGCGCTGTAAAAGAAGTCCGCTATAATGTTTGATTTTGAAGCGTGAAGACGGTCTCTGACAAAACGTACAAGGGTACTTTTGCCGCTACCTGCCTTTCCTTCAACGAACAACATGCTTGAGCTCTTCGATGACATCCAAGCATTGTACTCATTACATTCTAAAAACCACCCAAGTGTCAGGTCATGGTGGGTGACAATATTTTCATACCGCGAATTGTCGAAGTGTAGGCTTCTGAGGCAGGCTGCAGGGGAGTGATTCAGCGTGGAAACAAACTACATTAGTTACAGTGGGCAATGAAACCTTTTCTTTCTTTGTCATATTCAATGTGAATTTCTGATCGTGCTTTTTCGAGTCCTAGGTCACCTGCCGTTGGTGGATTTGTGATTAACAATTTGACCACGGGCAAATGGCGCTGTAGAGTCCTCATGTTTTCAAGCAATAACCTCCAGGTTGCAATGGGTGCATCGTCCAGATCGAATATCAACGTTAGAGAAATCCCAGCCGGTAACGCCGGATGATGGGAGCCGATATTACTCAGCCCGATGTTCAATGCCGCGTCCAGTGCTTTTTCAAACGCGTCCCAGAGATCGTTCAGAGACGCAAAGGCCAATAGCGATTTTAGATTCTCCACTTGGTCACCAGTAACCATCTTTGCAAGCTCGGGCTCAATCCGGCATGCAAGCAAATGGTTAAGAAAGGCGATGACTATAGACTGTGATCTTAGCTTCGAAAAATTCGGAAAGCCAATCAACTGGTAAAGAAGGGTGTGCAACGAAACTGCAACTCGCTGTTCATGGTTGTCCATAGCTTCCCAAGTCAAGTAATGCCGGCGTTCTGCCGCTCGATAGAAAAAGTACAAGGGCAAAGTAACGGCATCGACTTCCTGGAGGTGACGAACAATATAATATGCACCTTGCTCTAAATTACGTTCAGGCGGAGCACTCAAGACTAAAGTCCGCAAATCTTGCATCCATTCTTTATAATCGATGTTGTCGAAAATCCAAGGAAAATTTCCGTCGTCGTCAGGTGTGCGCGCACCGAAGATCCTGTCCAGATGTTGCTTCTGGTCAATCGGTGCAACAATGCGACAAAAATCCTCTGGATTCACCGAATCAATCAGAGACTGGAATGCGGCCCTGTTAGACTGACCTACAGTCATATCAGCCTGTACTGCACGTAACCATTTCGTAGAAACATGTTATATTTCAGCTACATACCTAACCACTGATTGATACACCTGACAACTGTTTGAAATGTTCCATCCGCTTTGGCAAATTTTACCATATCTGAATGGTTGGAGAAAATTGGAACACAACTTTCCTGCCCTATTCCAAGTACAGCTGAAAATCTCTGCACTTTCTGGACTTTGGGGCCTCCTCTCTGAACCGTACCACCGATCTAAATTAATGTCAGTATCAGATCATAAACTGGCAACTTCCTAGGTAACCTACGTTCACAACAGTTTCTGTTTTCTCTGTTTCATAAAAACTGTAGATTTTACCGGTAAACCGATCCCACATTGACATACATGCCTCTTTCTGATTTATCAAAAACTCCGAATCGTTGTTTAACTGTTCAAGCAGTTGTCCAAGCTCATAGTTGTCCTTCTCTGCCTGTATAGTCACAATCTCCCTGAGATCATCAATATTCAACCCCTGGTGAGGAGTTCCAAAAAAGAAAATTCCTCGCACGGCGTCAAATATATCCCGGCGAGCTGTATCTTGGCTTACTTGGAGAAACGACTGGAGCAAAGTCTGTTTCCTTGGCCGTCAGCAGCTGGTGGATATAGTAGGTCTAATAGGTCAAATCGAGAACTAAAGTACCTGAGCAACCAAGATACCGCCAAGACTATGAGCAATGAAGAACATCGGGCGTTTCTAAAGGGGATGGTCAGCATAGCAATCCCAAGTATATAGTTGTTTAACTTTGCTGCATACTGGACAATCATCTCTAGCATTGCACAACTCCTCCGTAAAGTTCTTTATATGGTCAGTCAATCTAGCCCCGTTAGGTTCAAGTAGGCTACTGTTATAGCCGTAAGTCATAATGCGTGCACTTTCAAATTGTTCTGGCAAGAAATCGTAGAGCCACATCGCATCGGTTCCTCGATTTTGCCATGATCCGAATGCATGTCCTGCGAGACCCGTGATAGCAATGATGCTAGATATATCAGCGAGCTGGTACTTGAGGGTATGTAGTGGTACAAACTCTGCGGTAATCGGGGTTTTCGGATTATTCAGTGGCGTCAGACCATAAAAATCTTTGTCCATATTGAGTCGCACTATTCGGCCCTGTTCACGGAACAGGATTTGTTTTTCTTCGCTTTGCTTCCAACCGTCGAAATATGCGGTATTCCTGGTCAGGCGGAGAAGCACTGTACTGGTTTTTGTCCAATAGCTGCAGGCTGGAAACATTGAAAGGTCGACATTCGTGAGGTCGATATCAGGATCGATATTTTTCAACTTTTGTTCGACTTCATCTGTACCCCAGTGTGAGGGGACGCCGGTGATTCGGAAGCACGTTGGTTGACCGCCGTGAGCTCGAATTGAATGAAGCTGCGTATCCCCCGTCACCGTGCTCGGATCAATGTACTGCTCATTACTCCCGATTCCGTTGTTCGGAGGCGCCGTGGCAAACGTTGGATCGCGACACTCATTTAAGACTAACGTTGGTGCGATGGTTGAGGCTAAAGCACCAGTTCGTCGGGTCTACCAGAATTATATGTGTCAGCGAGGAAATTGTGAGTGCCAGCTCGTACTGGGGTATCTTGCCGTTTTTCTTGGCCTTGCTGAGGAGTTGGAGGTAAAACTTGGTTCTTTTCGTTTGACGCTCTTCTTCGGTGGCATATTGATAATTAGACGAGTGCCAGTTTGGTTGGGTTGCGGGATAATTCGAGCGGAAAATAAGAGGACCACCGCCGAAGACTGAAATAATGTGGAGTAAAGGTATGTTCGCGGGTACGCTTCTACTCCGACTTGATTTTAAGCAAATGGAGCCATTTAGACGTAGACCCATTCAGACGTGGCAGTGCTTGCAGTGCAGCCTTATCATCCCTGCATATGCAGGATAAGATGCCAAGTCATGCACAGGCATGTTGCACTGCCTCGCATTTGACAGCTTTGCAGATCGAACCAATAAATGCTTTGCGAAGCTGCTGCGTGTTCGGCAACACCTGCCGCTGCCACAAAAGCCCAAACCTAGTCAGTTAGGTGCTCTAGTCCAAAACTTCGTCGTACATCACCTGGGTGAATTATTATGCATACGAATTAACGCCATCGCCAGATGTATCGGTTACCCTACAGCTCGCTGCATCAGGGCTAGGGTTAATGTTGTAAATGCACATGTCGTAGAGTACATCGAATTTATATACTTAAGCAGACGTTTAGCGGTGAGAGCAAGGGAGAACGCGCAGATTGACCATAGGGAACGGGTGGTCCTCTGAGTCTACCGAGTAATACCTACCAATCGTCTATCACAAGCATGGGTACGAACGAACTATACATGTATCTACAAGTCAAAGTTATTATTCATGCCGTGGCTAGCAACTGCGGGCTACCGGCGACAAATAGCATTAACAAAGGTATGCAGAGATGACGCTTGAAGCAACAAAAATTTATGCGCACATGAGTTTGGAATGTGGTACGTATAATTATGTTTGCCAAGTACCAATGGAGGTGCACTACAACCGCGCGATGAGGTTTCCAATGGCACAGCCATGTTTTTTGTGACCGCCATATCAGAAAGTACTATTTGGACATGCCGACGAAGAATATAGCGCTGTCGGTGTTGAACACTTCCAACGTGATCGATGCTGCGACAAACGAAAGCCAAAGTTATGGCAGGGACTGAAAGTCACCCGAACGTCCATCGAAGAGCCGATCAATTACTTCATCTTGATCATGAACTATGGCCGAGGATACGAGCTGGGTATTGGGAGCAATGTGGTCTAATAGTAGGACCGATGTTTCTTTCTCTTTCCTTCGTCGATTTAGTACCTTTTAAGGATCAATCCTGGTTAAATATATGAATGGCATCCTAACATGTATTTATCAATCCGGAAAATCGTCTAGTAGAGGAAGAATTTCCCGGGGCCCGTTGCGCCGGACCCAACAAGAAGTCTCTACGAGTAATGCCGTCTGGTTGGGAGAATTTAGAGGTCTTGTTGATGCTCGTTTCCGTTACTTCTTCACTTGTAGGTGGGTACGATAGTATTTTGTCAATCTCGGAGTCTAGACTAAATGTCTACAACACATCACTAGCCGCAGACGTCTATATAAGGTTGACACTACCGGGAACCAATAACATGCGAATCTAAACGCTACTATATAACGACTACTGTACCTCAAGTCGAAGACCGCCTGGGCTCGAGCCGGTGGTCTTGGTTAAATTTGTTGTAGCTAATGGCACCTAATCTGAATTAGCCTAAATTTACCCGAAATGGTAAGTATCAGCCTAAGGAATTGGACTTGACCAGTTTTAATTTTTTCAGCCTGCCAAGATACTCAAAATGGACTCTCATTATTGCGATTTGTATTAACGACACTTTCTTAACATTTTTTGTGCCGTATATTTTAAATTAACTGATTGGGCACTGGTCTAGTAATTCACTTTGCTGTGTACTATCACTTGTGCCGACGTGAGAAACCGTTTATCCAGTGGAAAATGGTGGTAAAGGTACTCCGGTATATATCTCGAGTCTTGCCCCTATTGCCAAGTCAACTATTTCTGATCTCTTTCCCATGCACACTGGCTAGGTAACAGGGTGATAAAGGTGCCAAAGTGTTCCATCGAACTTTCACTCTAAATTATGTGGACTATTGGTGGCGACAGCAATATTAACATGCATCTTCTCCAATATTATGGAAGAAACAGTAACTCTCAGTTGTGGTATAAAATTCGCATTGGGTTTGGACTTGATCAATTGGGAGCAGAAACAAAGTCCTTTGTTACCTGGTTACATTGCCGCTAAAGTGACTGGCTGTCAGGAGGATCGGAAACTGCATGCTGCCCAGATTCAGAGGAAGTGTTGACTTGGTGCAGTTTGAAAATTGTTCAATGTGTTTCGGGAAAAGATTATGAGATGTTTGATGCAAAATCTCAACTAGCACATGAACGGCAACCACCTAATCTATCTCATCTAATCTAATTTAATCTATCTCGTCTCATGGTATCTAATTAATATAATCTCATCCAATCGATCTCATGATCCTATCCTGCGTTATCAATCACACGTCAAATTTTTATTTTAGTTCAACAATTGGTTATCCCGGCGGATGCAATCAGAGAAGAGGTACAAGAGATATCTGTAAGATCTCTACATCCAATATGTATACACATGCTTTGTTGGCTCGAAGCATTCTCATTGGTTGACTTGTGGTACGTACCTCTAAGAAGGATTTTTACTGGCTGACAACCCACAGCTTCAATCATTTTGATGGCTTGGCATACCCCATCAAATATCCTCAAATATCCACTCCCAATTAAGTATTTGAGTTCAACTCTGATCAGAATGTAATGTTTACATGAAATGTTCAGAATTCAATGCTCATGCACCCTGCAGTCTCAAATTGAGCATGTTGTCGGAATTGATTGCATGATTGTGGAAAATGCTTGATATTTGGTATCTGGTGGCAATTTTCAAGTCTTTTTGTACAGCCACTCCACCAATTTTGATCATATGGTAATTCTGAGATCTGGAGGTTAAACAGCATCAGAGTAGGTACAATGCATGCATACATTACATCAAGATCAGAGGTAAACTAACAGTTGCTAATTTACCAACTCAGCTTGCAAGTATTTCACTGGGAACAATGACCTTATGCAACATGTAACTCATAGAGAAGCTGTTTCTGGGACGGTAATCCATAGAATATTTGCCATGTGGCACTATGAGGTCCGTGTGGACCTGACCGTTAACTAGATTACTATGAATCACATTTGATTATATGTCCTCGACACTATACATCATACTGCATTCAACCAAACTGCCGAATGCACTAATTTGCAAGCTCCCATGTAAGCTCTCAAGTGGCTTGCATACACACTTCCGAGCACGCTCTCAAGCACACTCCCACTTGCACTTGATGACACTCCCAGCCTGCGTGACTATAAGCTTTCAAGTAAGCTCTCAAAATGCTCTCAAGCACCCTCCTGAGTATGCACTCAAATATACTCTCAATTGCACCCCATGCCACACTCCCATCGTGCTTGACTATATGCTCCCAAGTATGCTCTCAAGATTCTCCCAAGTACACTCCCCAGTACGCTCTCCATTACACTCTCCAGAGGCAACACACGCTCAAACTCACTTGACTACATGCTTCTGTGTATGCTCCTGGGTGCTCGATCCAGAGACTGGCTGAGTTGCAGGTGCCATGCACCAGGAGGCAGATGGCAGGTGATGAGACGCCTGAGGAGGCAGGCAGTTCGCGGATGGTGGTGGCTGAAATCATGATGTCGGTTGATATCATACTCTGAACCTTATTTGTTGCTTGGCCACTGTGACGAGATCTCATGATGCCTCATGGTCATGGTGTTGACAATTGCCGCCATCCATTCTGCAGGAAAAGTAGACAATTGGATCTTGGGGAGAGCAGAACTCCGACTGAAATGTTCCAGAACAATCTGCTGCCCGCTTCCCACCGATTGTAGGCTTATATGTACGCATATGGTCTGGGGCTGATGGTGATGTTACTGATGATGATGATGGTGATGATGGCAATAGTGATGATGGCCATGGTGATGATGGCCACGGTGATGATGGCCATGGTGAGGTTGGTGATGTTGATGATGGCCATGCTGTCGGTGATGGTGATCGCAGTACCAGTAGTACTTAGCCAAGTAGGTTGGCTACATCAACATTGTCATCAAAGTTTCCACAGACTTAGAGCATTGTATTAGCCAAGGCTTCAACACACTCCGAGTTTGCCATCGGCCAAAAGATTCCCATGGAAAACTCGACTCTGCTTGATGCCTGGCTCTCTCAAGCAGGGTATCACTCATGCAATCATGCAGGCTTTCCAGCCGGCTCTAGAGCAGGCTTTAAATCACCAGTGGGCTGTGATGCAGACTCTCAGGGATAGTGTATATGGATGCGGTACAACAATGAAGATTGCAGGCAGTATCGATAGATATAAGTTCATTTCTGGGCGGCAGCCGTATAAAGTTGCATTGGCCCACTCGCACATGTCTATTAATCGACTGTAGATGACAATAAACCGCAGGTCGCGCAGGGGTCCCCAGGAAGCTTGGTATGAGCTGTGAGTGTGAAGCCAATAGTGGCATCAGCAGAAAATATTTCCGTCCGGGCGGAAAGGCTCCATCAGAGTGGACGCGCTCCATCAGAGCCTTCAGAGATACCCCGGTGCCGGATTACTCAGCACCCGGACTCAATACCACGCGTCGCGTTGCATATCGCCCTCCAATCGCTGTTTCACCGGTTCTTCTTGCTCTGTCGGTCTTCTATTTTGAACAAACACTCTGGTGTTGGGGCCAACTGTGACCATACGTCGGAATGGGTTCATTGGGTACACGCGTGCATCTGGATTGCAATGCGATGGGTGACGTTGCAAAAATCTCTCCTCATGTTTCTTCTACCTGTGCGCAAAATGCAATTCTCTCTTTACTAATTATACACATCATTCCAAGTCACCAGATCTATGTGGCTGTTGACAATTCATCGCTCGTTCCGTCCATCTCCTGTCTTACTACTAGTAGCCATCTCTGTAAATTACGTGCGCACACCCGACGATGTTTCCGACGCTGAAAACTTGCAAAGCAACGGCTGCCGGTGCTTTTCTCAACTGTACAAATTTCGAGACGGGATCCAAGTTACCCGAGTTTTCAGGTATTGTGGTGAGCACCAGGGCTAACCAGTACTCAACGAAAGCTCCATCCTCGTTTTGGAGCTTGATTTTGAATAGTCGTTGCAGTTGCCACGAAGACGCCCATTCAGCGCGCCATAACACCACCCTGGGCATTGCTTTACCCACACCCAGTCAATTTGTCGATCCCCTCCGCACCAGCTCTGGCTCCCTGTGCATCGACAAATCTGAGATATGCGTTCCCCATCTAAACCTGCAACTTGAATCTTAATACCATGGTAAATACAGAGCTCCATTGCGTGCAGTTGTTCATCCGATATATACGTCTTGTTACGACTCTTATGATTGATGAACTCCCGCGTGCTGCTGTATATTTCCACGCAGTGCGTTGCGTCTTGCGTATTGTCAAGTAATGCTCTGAAGACTTTGATCATAGCGTCAGGATGCTTTCCATCACGGCGGTTTTGGGGTCCCATGAATTCGGGCTTCGCATATGATTGGGAGCTCAGGGGGGCTGCCAGATCAACACCGGAAGGGAAGACGTTGCAGGCGGCAGCGCTGTTCTCTGAACACTGAGCGAGGGGTTGGAGATTGAGATCTCTGATTTCGAAGCAGAGAATGCGACGCTGAAAGGTGATTACTTGTGGCAGGTAGTTGAGATTGTGATTGGAGGTGTTCCAACTGTCCTTGAGGTTTGTTTTATGTGCTTGTTCATGTCTCTCGGCAGAATACTGTTGCAAGGCTCAGTATCGACGAATCTGTTCGGCCCAATGAGACATCAAGTGGATCTTCGGAAAGTTGAAGTCGGCATCTAACTCCTTGGAAATATCTATCTCGTGGCGGATATAATCCCGCCAGGCGTTCATTTCACGCCACATCTTGGACGGCATCCATGAATCAGAATTTGTTTCCTCTTCTACCTTTCGCTTCTTCACTAGTTCCGTTCTCAGGGCATTGGCTTTAGCCTTCCCCTTTTTGCCGGCTCGCCCGAGTAAGAGAACATCTTTGAAGGTGTGAAAACGACGCAAGGCGTCCTCCATGTAACTCAATGTTGCATCATTGTGGGATTTATATCGAGCATACATATAGAATTCTAACAATGCCCGTGTGCACTCAATTGCGTGATTGACTATGGGACGCTGAGCGGGGCTTCCGCCTCATAGAGACTGGGTTATAACTCCAAGCCAGTACCGACTCATTTCCTTCATCTCCTTCCCATTCCATTGAGAAACTTCCTCATATGACTTATTTTTTGTTGTGAGGTCGTGGTAAGCAGGCACAGATAACCAGATTGCATTGTACTTGTCGAGCCGTTCATGCGTCTTCATGAAGTGGAAAATCCACTTCTGGAGGTGGTCAAGCATGCCAATCTGCATTGTATGGAGGAGGTCGGGCTTAGGGAGTTCGCTCAGAATACAGTAAATATGTCGAACCACGTTGAATCCTCGGTGAACATGGCGCGACGAGTGTTCAGCATTGGCTACCTTGGTGTTGGCATCACTGAGCGTTCTATATAGGTTGTGATCCCGCCGGGGGTGTTGCTTGTCTGGAGGCACATAATCTCCAAGTTCGTTCTTAGGACACTCGCACCAAAAACAGACATGCCGCGCGAGATGATGTAGGTCGCTATACTCAGGGCAATGGGCAAGCCATCCTGCTAAAACCGGTTTGCAATGCATGAAGTTGCCATCTGCACAGAGAACGTTGTAATACCCGCTCTCGGCGCTGGGATTTTGTTTAAAGGTGAGTGGGTGGAGTACCCGCCAGAGTACTTCGTTCAGCACCTCTCGGTTTGTTTGCCGCTGCTCATCTAGCCGTTTCTGAGGAATATTGCGGTTCAAGATCGGAATCGGTAGGAGAGCGACAATTACGATGCTGTGCGTTGAGGGCATCTGGCGGATCTTCGACGATACAATGCCAATTGTCATATATACAGGCCACTCTGTCTTGTAGCCAGCAAAATTTGAGAGATGCGTTCCGTCGGATATGAAGATCAAAGGAACCAGTGTATCCCCCACACTGAGCGTTGTCTAAACGTCGATTAGCACGTTATTATCCTCGAGAATATCTCCTTACCTGTGTCTCCCACCACCAGTCTGCAGTGTGCATTTCAGTATAGAGGCGTTTCCATGGCGTATCGCTGTTAAAGCAACCCTGAGGGGCGTAAATGAGATGATCGGCGTAGGCTGGCTGCCGCATCAACCATCTCATGCTTTTGATGATGTCTCGACTCCAGTATTTGATAGGGCGTTGGTGATTGACATTCCATCTCATATCCTCGAGAGTGTGTAGTTCCCACTCCCCGAGAGCCTGATCATCTGTCATCGTAGCCACGAGCTTCTGGACGCGATACCCGTTTTTGAAGCTTGGGAAATGCAGAGCGGTGTTTTCTTCCTTCAGCACGTTGTCATAGTACGTCTTCATGCCCTTCATCTTGATCCCACACTGGGTATATTTGTACTCTTCACGCGTCGCAAACGGATAGTAGGGATTGTTTTGTAGGTTCGTCTCAAGACAACCGTGAGCGTCGCTTTCCCATAGCTCAGCAATGTAATCGCTCAGCGGAGCCCTGGCGCCGGGGTATGTTTCCGTCCACGGCAGAGATGGTGGTGATGGTTGAGACTCCGAGTCTGCGATGTTTTCAGCGTGTTGGAGGTAGGGAAAGCAGTCCAAGTCTTCGACTGAATTTTTGTTAGCGGTGAATTCACAACGCTGAGCGGGTTCAACACGTCGGGGTGAGCTGCGAATAGTCAGATTCTTCTGGCGTGTAACTTGAATGTGTTCAGGATGGTGTAATTTGATATGTTTAAGTCGCCAGCTGTCAGAGGTGAACTTCCTTCGGCATGAAAATTCGGGGCAACGGAAAGGGGTCTTCTCTGACATTGTCGACGACACGGGAGGAGTGGAGTATACACCGTAGAAAGTGGCAAAAGTTGGTGATGGGCCTGAGCAGACGCGTACGTAAGCTCACGATACTTTCAGCCTCAACACCATCACAAGGAGGTTCGTTACACGCCAGGAGTTCCAAATATGCTGCATGCCCGATGTCCCATAATACTATGAATAAACTAAAACCAATAAAAATAAAACCAGTTCAAAACCCATAAATAAAATAAACCTTGAGCGATCCAAAAACCTCGCGACGCGTGTAATAATCAATGCCTGAGAAAAACAGATTAGAACAAAGGAAACAAACAAGACAAGAACCCGACCCTAACCCGAATACAACAACCTTCGCCTCCTCTGCAACGCGAGGACTGGTTCACTCCTCGCCTACCAAGCCGTCCGGGCGCACCTCAGGGAGAGGGACATCGGGGAGAGGGACATCGGAGAGACTGTTGCCACCTGCCGATTCGATCAGCAGCTGCTGATTCACATCCACATCCGAGGTGTTTCCGGCTCCCTCAGCTTATCCCAAAGTTGGCACTGCCGGGCGAGGTTTTTGCGGTGTCACAAGCCCCAAATGCTCCAGCCCACTGAGGGGATGAGTCTCCGGAGTTGGTGGTCGTGGGCGAGGCTCTGGGGTTTGTGGCCATGGGGCAGGCGCCGGAGGTTGTGGCCGTGGCTCGCACATCTCCTGGCCATGCTCAGGTAGCACGATTGCCTGATCGTCTACCATGGTATCTACATTGTCAGCCGATGTATTTAGGATCTCTCCCTGGCCAATCGTCCGAGGTTCTTTGCCATCATCCTCATCCTCCTCCTCCTCCTCATCTTCCTTCTGTTCATCTTCCTCTACTTGATCGTCACCGTCCCTTTCCATATCCACATCGCCGTCTAAATCAACACCATCTGGCGCGTCCACATCATCCTCCATGCGCATATCCACATCAGGATCAAGTTCTGAATCAAATTCGCCCTCTGACTCTTCGGTGGAGTCGGTATCATCATCTGAGGAAATTGACACGGCGGGCGATGCTGCCGGCTCTAAATATACCCGCTCTGGTTAGCCCTCCTTGTCCGAGTCTGCCTCATACATTTCCTTCTGCAACTGCAAAGCAACGGCACGAAAGATATCATCTCCTGCTGGGGTTTGTTTAACAATACGTTTCCCTTTACCGTTTCCCTTCCCCTTCCCTTCCTCCCTTGCCTTCCCCTTCCCTTTCCCCTTCCCTTTCCCGGTATCTTTCTCACCGCCCTATGTGTCCTCCTAACCCTCGCTGTGGTCATTGTCATTGCCATCACCAGGACGGCTCCTTCCACCGCTTGGCCGTCCGGGATCTGCCCAGTTCTCATCATCATCATCCTCGTCCATTATCTCATCCCAATTCAGTGGTCTAACCGCCAGGAAGTCGCCTGGCTTGTACTGCCGGCAGCTTGGTGGCTCAATCTTTGCCCTGAGATCATCGCTACCGTACCAAGAGAGACGCTCGCCGGTGCGTTTCACCTTCCCCGAGCTGGTTGTCTGAGGATTGGAGCGATCGACTTGATCCCCGAAGGCACGTGGTTTGTCCCACCTCCAATTGTTCATTTGGTCGCGGGTTTTGTCAAACATTTGCCCCATATATGAGCGGAAGGCTGCCCACCACTCCCGGAAAGGCGAACTGCTGCTCCTGAGGTGCGGCCACATCAGCTGGAATTGTGAAAAGTGGCAAGTCGTGACTGGATCAAGAAAGATTATATCATAAAAGAGGTCCCATGCCCTCTCATCCTTGTCGCCGCAAACATTGTATATCTGGATGAGTGCAGGGATGTGTTCCGAGATGAATCCCTTGATACGGTCCCGATCCAACGACAGGCGTCGATTCATAACCGATGTCGGCATTTTTGCTCTAGCAGTTGCCTTCCCCTATTCTTTGCGGCTGCCCTTTGGTGCCATCGCTGCAAGTTGAAAATAAATCTACACCGGACGCGTTAGCATTACGATACATTTGAATGTAGCGGAAGAAAGCCCAGAGGGAACGTACAAAGTTGTGTAGATTATGGGGCGTATTTTGGAACGAGAGGCGTTGTTTTGTGCAAGTCACGCGTTGTCGAAAGAGTTCAGGATCCTGGCGGTGTGTTTAATACGGGAGGAAAACAGAATGGAGGTGAAGGCGGGAAGATGGGATATATATACTCGAGTTCCTGCGATTTCTTGGTTCAACTTGTTTTGTTGGTTAACGAACACAAAACAGCCCAGCCTTCATCTTGCAGAACCACCAGGCACCTAATGAATGAGGAGCCTCGAAACAAGATTTAGTACTCGCAGAGACGGCAGTATACGACGCCGTGCGTTGCTTTGTCATCTCGTACCACTTTTACCGCTCAGACCTCTTGCATCTCGGAGCAAACTGAGTAGTTCTCTGGTTGTCCCAACTGTGCAACCATCCAACATGGCTACCAACGCCTAGCAGTGGAAAAAGCACAGGCAACAGATGTCATAGGATAGAGAATACGTCATTGTTCCATTTGCAATGCTATTAGCTATGCCAACGGGGGATTTCCACCGGGAAGCTGAAGATATACACAATCGATGGTTCGATGTATTGTGCCAAGAACGAGTGCAATACGATGATAATTGCGCCAAGAAGGCATCAACCCCCTTCATGTGGGGCAAATAGACCTTCAGACGTTGCTGTAACAGTTAATTTCAATTCTGAGTTTCATCTGATGTCAGTTAACCCCATAATTGAATGATTTTCAAGGGATCTCGTTCCTGAGTATTGTCAGGTTTGGAGGCTAGCGCGGTCACCACTGCGCCTCCCTTTTTTGTCGAATCCCTCCATGATCGCTCAAATAGGAGTCTACCTCGCCTGCCGTTGCATATGCATGCAGAGGACATTATTCCTACCTTCTTAACATTGAACATCTATATCGGACTATGCCTTCCCAAAGCCTGCACCCTGACACGACTCCGGTCGTACGAAACGTTCGAAGTCTTGCTAATCGTCAGAATCAACAAAACCGTGCGCCCTCGGGGAATTCTCAACTTCCACCTGCTAAGAGACGTGTTTCTGTGCCGGCTGGCGAGAAGGATACATCTCAAGGAGGGAGTTCCGTACCCTCTACAATCCAAGGTCAGAACTCCACCCCCATATCTTCGCTGAACAATGCTCGCGTTGCAGATATCACTCAGCGCGTGGCTTCCACCCCGTCCGCTACACTGCGACGGTCAATAAATACGCCAACCGCCACGCCGGTTACAAGCAGTCGTAGCACACCAGCACCCGGGGGAACCTTACAGACAGACTCAACGCGTCGCGTTGTATCCAGCCCTGCATCCGGCATTGCTAGCACTCCCACTCCTCTCAGCGGTCTTGAAAACCTGCCTACCCCCATCCCTAATCCAGAAGCCCGCGAGATCATTACAAATCCACTGAGAACGCGAGCTACAGAACGGAATCAGAGACAGAGGCAGTGGCAATTGAAACCGCAGGCGGTGTCTACACCTCGATCAATGGTGTCCGGCAGTCGCAGCATCCATCGATTTGGTCACTCAGACATGATGCGTCTTGTATTTGCAATGGGCAGACTCCTGCAGCTCTATATGTGGAACAGACGGCCGTTTATGAGTGCAAGCGACTTGCAGACAGTAAGTTATGCAACGCGCCGCGTTGCGAAAGCGTTAGCTGAAGCCCCACACTGGCAGATAATAGAGACATACTGGAACACCGCAATGCAGCAAAACAACATTTGGTCCATCGCATTCGAGGCATGCACACAGGAGATATTTAAAGAGGTATGCTGAATCAACGGCCCACGTTGGATATTACAGGCTCAAACTGGTACCAGGTTTGCGCACATGTCGGTAAGGTTAAATCCCATTTTATTCAATCAGCAAGGGACAACATAGCAGAGCTTTATGATCTCCACCGGTTTGAATCCGCCGCAGAGCGTTTGGAATTCATTGATTCCCTTCTGGCAGACAATAAGTATCTTTTTCCTATCGCAGAGCATGTGGACGGTAGTGTACGTGGTCCAAATCCAACGCAGAGAGAGTCGAAAGCTGCTAACGAATCGCCAGTGTCCACTTTACTTCCTGGCGGAAGCAATCCCGTGGTGTATCTACATCAAATTTTATCATTGGGCGAATAACCGCGGTAAGTATGCTGATGGATTTTACAATTCCATGATTGACGACAAGGACGGTCATATACCCTTGCCACTGATCATGTTTACATGCACCACGTTGCACCATGCTCTCCTGGAGTGGCAAAAGAACAAAGGTGTTGATCCGAAAGCTTCCAAGTCAAAGCTGAAAGCGGACAGACCTGATCGCTCGAACTACTTCAACTGCAAGAATGACGGTGGTAAGATCGTATCCTGCTGCGCTGTAACGGGTCGCAAATTGTTAACCTCGCCTGGCGTTGCAGACACATATACATTCTTGATGAATACCTGGAACACACTACCGGAGAGCTACCAGCGGCGGGTGTATAACAATTCTCTTGCCACAGTCAAGCGTCGGATCCAACAGGCGGAGAACCCAACGCCTGCCGTGGTAATCAGCGTGGAAGCAGCGCGTGTTGACAATGCTATTCTTGGTGACTATTTGACCTCCGAAGTGGCGATTGAGGAACCTGAGATCGGACTCACTGACCCAAATATCCCGATAGACAACAATTCCACGGATGACGAACTGCATTTCGGGATACCAGGTGGCAGCGGGGATTTCGAAGATGAAAGTGACAAAAGCGATGCCATCCCCACCGCTAGCCGCCGACGACGGGCCGCAACTGAACTGGAGAGGTTTGACCTGGGAACCAGTGATGTCGACTGGTATGAGGGCGAGGATGGCGACAATGCGGATGAGGAGGAAGAAGCATCCCAAGCCGATGATGGATCAACGCAGAATGTGGAGGACTGCGGGTATACTAGTACTTGACAGTGTGAAGATTGGACAGTATATTTCAGACGTGTAAAATACGATAATGGCGAAGCAAATGCAACAGCAAGCGATGTATCCGAAGCGGAAACTGTATTCCAATAAGTGACAAAATCTCAAAGCTAAACATAAATGAGAGTGCGGAATGTGGCTATCGGCCAAAGAAAGGCATAAACATCGTCAGGCGTTGTGTAAACGGCTACTGCATAACTACAACCCTTGCGAAGAGTGTAACATACGTGTCGTTCTGGTGATGCGTATACATCACCACATTACGGACGCAAAGTAAAGGAAGCCTATAAGAGGCATGGTATAATATCCGCCGCAAGGGAGGTATGCAACGCAACCCGTCGCTTGGGCGACGTGTAGCGTCTGATTCTCCGTCAGAGGGTACAAGGTTCCGCCAGAGCCGTCAGAGCTGTCCCGAACACCCGGGTGTTTCAGACGGAAACTACGGTTGTTGCTGATGGAATTTGCACTTTTGCCGAAAATTTCCAACCAGCCAACAGAAAACCCATTTGGATCATGTCCTGCCAGGCAATGCAGGTTGTGTCCAGCCTGAAGCCTGCTATTCTGTACATATTGCATCTGGCCAGACCATCCAGCACATGAGGGTTCTCAACTATCTGTCCTATCTATTTAGAGCCATGTCTGATTGTGAACTACAGTTTTCCAAACTGAGAATCCACAACCACTTTAACCATAGGACCTTGAGTTTTGAGACCAACAACCTTCCAGGGTCTTCCAGTCCTTATTGGACAAATGTTTGTGAAGTTGTTATGGGTATGTGGTAGAAGTTTCAGGGGAAGATTCCATCAACCACACCATCCGGCTTTGCCACTCTGGGGGCGGCAGAGCCGCCACCAGTGCTAGTATCTACATATAATAAACGAGAATCCGGACACGAAATTTACCCTGCCGACGCTAGAGTATGGCGAGCTTGCGAGGACTGGCACACGTCCAAAGGAGCAGAAGTCGAGTTCGGCCAACTGTTAGCACACATTTGTTTATTCTCAAGGGAAGCTTTGATTTTAATTGACTTTCGTTTTCTGGGCCGTTGCAACTGCAACAGGTTGTCCCCTAATTTAGCTATGGCTGACAGATGTCGTTACAATTAATTTATGCGATTTGAAATTAGATGTACGAATATTGTAACTTGGTTTGGTGATAGTCTTCCGACATGGAAACCGTTTCTTTCTCTTTGACAGTAATAATATGCACTCAAGATTGGAGGTGTTAGGGTCGAAGTTAAAACCCTGGAATAAAAAACACCCTTCAAATGAGCATCATTCTTAACCAGCACCTCCAGTTGCATAATCGTGACCAGTCAGCAAGTCCAGAAGTATTGAATGAGTTTCCAGTCATATTATTTCGCCAAATATGCTCTACTTACTCTTAAAATTCATCCTTAGCTACTGAAAAGGTACGGAATTTCTCCAAAAAAGATACATGTACAGCTCATCCGATGACAATAAGAATAAGACTCATTGAAAATAAAGTATGACTGCAACGAATAACAATTCTCACTAATTATATACCTCTTCGGTCATAGCGCATGAGTCTGCAATGCCTGGGTCGGGGTGTGCAGCGGATGGCGGCGGGTTGCTGGAATACCTGTCGCACAATATTAGATAGATCCCGTAGTCCAGATCTACAGTGATATTGACGACCCGCCTAACACCGGGGGTAATGAAGGGGTTTCAATGCAACATCTCAAGTATTAAGCTTCGAATCAGACACGCAATCCTTTTACTTAGTACGGTATTGGTCGTAAGGTTGATGAAGTTGATCACCACGGGCAATGAAAATACGGGGCCTCATACCTAGCGAACTTTGTCTGAGTGACTATCTTTCAGCCACTATACAAAAATTCACAGGCCAAGTAAGGGTTGATGGACCAGTGAGCACTTTAAGAGATCCGAAAATGTATCGAGAATGTATCTACAGATACATTTCAGGATACACATTGCCACACAAATTCTGGAAAGCTGGATATATTAAATCCAGGTAATAAAAAGGAATGCACTGCTAACGCACAAAACCAATATATACCGTCCATAAATGTATCTCAGGATACATTTGGGATATCTATTGATCTGTTCCTCCAGCGATACACCAGCGAGGTGAATACGGCAAAGTCAGCTGCACACTTCCGGAGATCAGAGATCTCGTCGATACCTTTACCGCATTGTCGAAATCAGTTTGAAATTCTGTTTCTCACCGACTATCATGGAATCTCCAAAGATATGTTACTAAAGTTATATGTTCGCCAAACGCAACCGCTTCCGATCATTCTCGACGCTGGAAGTTTTAGAATTCAAAGACTCCCTAGTATCCGTCATGGAAGAAAGCAGCGCCGATAGGGCCTGCTGAATTTATCACGCGCACAATTCTGTGTAGACTGAACACCAAATATACGAGTTTATACCATGCCTCCGGAAAATCGATCATACTGGGTTCTGTGAGCTTGTGAATGTTTTGTACTCTTTGTTTCTACATAGCTATGTGTCATGCTGCCGTCACGTTCGAGCGGGTCATTTTACACAACATCAATCTGGGTGCATCAATGCTGGACGTGTTGCCAGCGCCTTCGTTCGGTATCTCTTGCGGCTAACGGGAGGGGCGGAGGTGCCATAGGCGCAATAAACCATTTCCTAGGAGAAATGACCAGGGATAAGACTATATATCGCACGGAAACCCCAAGGCCTGAACTCTCGGGACGTTGTTCGTTTCTCCGGTTCGTGGGACTTGTATAGTCTTGTTCCGTAACATCTAAGGACGATTGACATTAAGGACGTCACACTTTTCTTGCCGGAGCTCAGCATGCAGCAGCTCCCTTGCCTTCCAGAAGCCCGAGTTGGCGTGATTTGAAGTTCGGTGATTTGCATTTGTGCGCCACTTCACCGAGATCCAGACCGTCGTTGGGATTGGGTCGCCACTATGGTTGGGACTGCCTTTAGACCGCGGAATGTGGATAACGGTGGGTGTTGGCACGGGATGTACATGATCAAAAGTAGTTGCAAGCTACCACTCCTGGATGGTGCTGAAGATAAGGGGACTGAATACATGGCATACAATATTATCCGATTATAGATCCACAGCAACAGCCTTAACTACGGTGCGCACAAGGGAAATGGAGGATTGAACCCTTCAGGTAGATGCTATCTCGGACATCCGTGAAGAGTTCCATGTGTTGTCTTCCGGACTTCCTCTTATCATGAGTCAATTTATAACACACGCTGTAGTGATCAACGCTGCACGGGTAGGAAATGGTTACCTGGGGCTGATCTCGGACGCGGCAGGGGTAGTTGTGGGTTTTCTTCTATATAAGTCCCGAAGACGGAGTTGCCGGCTACTCACATCCGCTTCGCTCGAATACGTAGGCTATCAGAGTTCTCAACCGTCCATCCGGACTGGAGTCCGGCACCGCCGTCCAGGGCGGGTGTACCTTGTGTTTGACCTAGGGCCTCCCGGGCTAAGGCTAGAATCCCTACGGTCTCTTCAGCATAACTGAAGGGTCCTAGCGGATGTTGCCGGTGCTGGGGTGTGAATGATTGCGGCAGGCAAGAACGAATTCCGGCTGGCTACCGAAAATTCCGACTGTCTAGCAGGGGATAGTTCGGCGTCTTCTGATCCGATCAGCATTTCCCACACTGATGTTCCACTTCGCATCGATGGGTGAATATAAGTGGCTTGTTTTTCCCATCCCCCCGAGACCATCCAGCTTGAAGCTCAGATTTTACAAGGCTGTAAGGCCCTGTAAGGTTGTAGTCCTGTATTTCGAAGCCCTAGAGCTAAAGCGGGCGTGAAGCCTCAGCCCGATAATCGTAGTCCAGGATCGGGTATGACTCTGGTCGGACGGGACGGACGGTTGCGAAATCTGAAGACTATAAGCATTGTGCATTAGAACCCTTCAAGATACACGTTTTACAGCACGACACACTCCCGAGCAGTACACCTCTGGTATGCAATTAAACGAACGAAATCAGGAGAAACTCCGAATTCCATCATCATCCCCGCTGTCACCCGTAACACAACACTACCGTTCGTTTTGAATTAGCGTTAGCATTGCACTGGCATACCCGAAGATATACCAAGGATCTCTGTATATATGCCGAGTTTTTCTCCTTCTCTCTTCTCACTGTACCTAAGTCTATGCACACGGTTCTCCCCATATCGCAAAATTTAGCCTTGTCGGGTACTGCTTCCCTCTACAGCCGCAGTCCAATTTTATTCCCACGTAGTTAGCTTCATGAGCGCCAACTATATTTCGGCACGACCACAGCGCGGTCATAATTCGAGTCGGCATTGTTAAGGCCAATAACGGTATCCGCCTACGTACATGAAGTGAAGTTGAAGCTCAACATCGCCGTCTATATAACTTCCGTAAAAATTGCCGCTACAAGCTCTAGGACCAGAGCGAGATAGTTACGCGGCCAGGAGTCAGCAGGGTATAAAAGCTAATCACCGGCAGTCAACACCATCGGGTATCCAGAACTGGTACACCGTGGTGCTGGGTGTTGGACATGTTATGTTTTCCCTCGGTCGTAGTTCGGCATGGAATGGGAGGAGCGCTTTTAGTAGTCTTGCACTGCTTGGTAAACTAGGTGTCTCGTCTAGGTCGTGCATGCCCAACAATGGCGCGCTACAACCTTACAGATTGCCTTATGGCTGCGAGAAGGAATGAATGGACAAGAACGTGCGTTGTGAGTCTAACCTGCAGCTTTCCGCATCTATCCGGTGCGATCCGGTTGCACCCGATGTCGGCCACTTTGTGTTTGCCGTCAGTCGTCAGTTTTAAGTATCCAGATTGTGATTCGAGGGTGGGAAGAGGTTTGTAATGTAAATCCGGATTAAGGTTATGCTGCTTATTTTTAGGGAGGTTCTGAAATGAATTGGGATGAGGTTGGAAACTGCAATGCGTTGCTTCCTGTACTTTGGATTAGCCGGTGGCAGTTGGGAATCAACGCTCCCACGTGGTTATTGGCGAGAGTCGGATCCGGGTGATGATTTATCCGTAAAGTACTCTCAGCAAAAACTTAGCCTCGATCTGGCGTACTAGGTTGGGTGGAGTCAACTAGGGTGCACGTGGTTGGATTGTGACTAAGTAGATATGTTGCAAAAAAAATATCGCATGCGTCACATGACCAATCTCACAACACGCGGTGTCAAGGCTCGCAAAACTCACTCTTAGGACTACTCTTACCTGAATGGGTACCTGGGGGAGCATAAGAAACAGTTTTGGCTTGGCTCCTGTTGTGTGATAGTACCATTGCCGAACACTGTCACCATGATGTTACATGAGGACTTTCAGTACCATTGAAAGGATCATAATCAGTATTGATCAGATGTTATCTTCAAGCAAGTTCCAAAATCAATAGACATTATCATATGGAACATGTTACTAAATGGACCAACAGGCTTCTTAATAGTCCGTCCGGTTCGAGCAACACCCCACCCCACCCCGGACTATAGTTTCCAGGCAAGGAATATCCCAGACTACAAGGAGTAGGGCATGAAACCGTGGCCCCGAATACCTGCAGGGCTTTATAGTCCTGCCAAGTCACGGTATCTGGCAAAAATACCGCAAGAATACAGGAATTGGGATGGAACTAAGACCGTATTTTCTGATCACGGCTACAGGGAGGTGTTGCTAGAAGGCCTTTAATCGGTATTTCTTAAAATGACATGTATCATCAGCTCTGGCACCACAATTTCGGCAACTAAGACACTGGTTTTAAGATAGAAAACTCCGCCCATGCCACCAGCCACCTATACCGGGCCCTGGGCTTTGGGATTTCAGCCCGAGACAGACTAGAGCGAAAGATTTCTGTCCCGCCCTGGACGGCAATCTCAGGCCCTGAAAGACACCAGGAGCCCCAGACCGTTGAGAACTCTGAGGACTAAACGCATATGCTCTTCGCTGTAGATGTTGTAGAGATAGCGTAGGTGTCTCAATGATTATCCCACGGATTCTAGACTTGAGTGGATTGATCCCTTGTGGTAGATATTGCCGCGAATCAACATAACCATAGTCAAGCGCTGCAACTAGTATTCGACACATTCCATAGCTAAACAGAATTTGGACAGTCCATCCCTAGGGTACATTTTGGATTAGTTTAAAACTCACGATAGAGAGCTTGGTATTTATACTTTGCTGTCGTGAGGTCTAGTGGTGCATCTACACTACTTTGTCGCGACATTCAGTGTGGTAGCTAAACGATGTTGGGGTGAGATTGTCGTGAAATTTAGTAGTGTGGTTAAACGACGCTACCGTGAGTTTGTTGTGAGGTGGTGAAAGCTGAGCTGGTAATAGTGGACGTGTGATGCTCACTCCATTATGGTGTATATGCACACGATATCTTGGTGCCGTTTACGCGATAGTCAAACCACAAAGGCATCTCTTTTGCAGCAGAATGGCGTTTACATACCACTTTTGTGGTTTATATAGGAACCGTAGTATGGTTTCGGTCGCTGGAAGAACTCGCAAAGAGCAGTTACTTCACTTGACGGTAAGACTTAGAACTTAAATGTTTTCTCGTGTAGCATCATTACCATCACCTCTTCCACTCATCCCTTTATATTAGTCATGCTGTCCACCATTGTGACAACTTTTGCACATTTGTACGCACGTGCATACATGCCCAGGGTCATAGTAACAAACAATGTAGTCAAAGTATGCATCTTGCAATGGTAAGAGGCAAAAATGATCGATCCATAACATTACGAATCATGGTTGGACATGCCCGCTTGTTTGGAAAGCTCAACACCAAAAACAAATTCCACGACAGTTATTAAAGCGGTACTCACACAATCACTCTTCGGCGTTTCATTTAAACTCCAGGCTGTTGTTTAAACCCATGCTGCAACTACAATCACTCTTGGCGTTTGTTTTAACCACTACCATATCGTGCGATTTACACTCTATTTTCTCAGCGTTTGCTTACACTACATGTACTACACCTCATCGTGAGTTTTAAACAACGGTCTTATAAACAACCACACGGCATGTACACCACGTTTTCGTTGCTTCTAAACTACACCGCATCAAATTATGTACCCTAGGGCCACAGATATGGTAATAAATAAGGCTACCGACAAGCAATCTACACATAGTGAACAGCGAAATTACTACCCCCCCGATATCCATCCCCAAAATGACCTCCGAACCAATCCCAGAACGACTTCCTAAACCTACCCGACAGATCCCCAAACCGAACCCCAAACCGAACTCCAAATTGTCTCCGGGCCGATCCCTGAATCCACTCGCAAACCTCTACCGGAGCCTTCCCGTCAACCTCACCCGGAATCTACATCGGAACCTCCTAAACACTTGAGCCTTCATTGTGTTGTCATTAGAGGTTATCATTAAACAGAGAAAGGGAGGATATCGTTGAACGAATAAAGAGGATGGACGCGTGTGCGAGACCGGAGTATAGTAATTGTCTATCTACTGGGGCGCTCCACTTGGCAATCCCAATTGCGCTTCTTAAGTGTGCTTCCGGTAATTTCCAAGTGCACTCCCCACTAGTAGTGGTGATAAAAAAAGATTTTCCTACTATTATGTCCATATTCGACCACCACTTCAAGTTGACATCCAAACGTTGTAAAAGATTATCGACTTCGTCTTTCTCGGCTTCGAATAATTCCCACATTAAGCATACCGACACGTATGAGTAGCCGTGAAAGCTCGTTTATTGTCTCGTGTACTTTTACATACAAAGATCAAGAAGGGGAAAAAAGGAGACTCGTAGACATGGGAAGCGATCACGTGATCTTGGGCAGCGACCTTCACTATGTACGTCAAGAAAGCAGACATCTCATACACATAGCCTAACAATGAAATTTAAACGAACCATACCATCACGCAAGCGCAGGATACGCACATGCTTCGACGTGTAACCCAACTGATACAACCCATTACAGCCATCCATGACTGGTAAACGGAAGAAATATTCATAAGCTAAGTATTATATAGCTATGCGCACAAACATACCAACATAATTTTAACCACTTTACAACTCTGGGCATCCTTGCTTGACGTCTGGTGTAGTGGTGTTCGCTGATTCGGACTGGATGGTACTAGTGTGGTGTACCCCTTCCAGCTGTCGTTTGGCGGCCTGTATAGTTGCGATAAGTTCCGTATTTTGACTGAAGAGCATATTCCATTAGAGCGAATCCCGCAGCGTCCTTCACATTAATAATATCCCAGTTTACTGGGACTTGCTCCGGAGATGTACCGTCATCGTCAGAAAGATGAAGATTAAGTAACTCCCCTGCCTCGAGAACATTGCCTTCCAAACAAGCCAGGTGTAATGGATTCTGTCCACATACATCTTTCACCATTGGAAAAGCTCCTGCATTTAGAAGCAATTTCGTTGTATGTTTTGTAGTTTGGCCAGATTCGTAGCCGCCTTCGAGTCTGGTAGTTATAGGTATCCATGCTGCGGATCCTCGTGCCCCACTGAGCTGGGATATTTTGCTTAGGTCAAGGACGGCCTTCTTTACTGAAGTCTTGCTCGTATTCTGAGATGATGGTTTTGAGCATAATATATGTAGGGCTGATTGGCCGTTGTGGTCGCAGATATCCACCTCAGCACCCAATTTTAACAAAAACTTTACCATCCACGGAGATTCATCAACTGCATAGTGAAGCGGCGTCCTTCCTGCATCATTGACAGCGCTTACATCGGCACTATGTGTTATCAGTCTCGCCATAGCATTCTCTTTTAGAAGCCTACAACCAACCCCGAGCCCGCGAACTAAAGCGTGAAGTGGTGTTCTGAGGTCATCGGTGAGCAGTATTCTGGCATTCGCGCCAACCGCTAGTAGTGCAATAATGTCATCTGGGGATACGACTACAAGAGTTGGAATAGGGAAGCCTTGGAAGCAAGCAGCATGAAATGTTACTTCAACAAGTTCTGGGGAAAGTTGTTGGTGTGCCGTATTAATTAGAGTCCGAACCTACATCCGGTCCTTAGTGTTGACCTTGGCACTCTCCACAAGAGGTGGCTTAGGGAAATCGGAGGGCATGACGACCCTCGCACCAGCCTTTAGTACGATGTGGAGGATATAATTCGATTCCTCATCCAGATTATATCGCTGAAGTGAAGATAGTAAAGGGTCATACTATCCGTCTGAGCATTTGGGTCCGCACCCTCCTTCAGGAACGCCATAACAACCACCAGCCCATTGTGAAAACAAGCTTCCATTAAAGGAGTGGAACTTGACGGTCCTCGCAGATCAATCTCAGCGCCGTACATGACCAACTGATAGATTGTTGTGGCTTCTCCCCAGCTGGCGACATGCCGCAGTGGTGTATGTCCATCATTGTCGACTGCATTGACCGTTGCTCCAGCTTTTGCTAGCATCCTGACAACAGCGATATTGTCCAAATGATTGCTATGACAAGAGTAATGCAAGGCTGTTTTACCACCCGCATCAGTGTGTGATAGTGCCTCTTTTCCGCCAGCGGTAATCATCTCCCGAAAGGCTCGCTCTCCCCAATTGCTTTGGCTGATATGGATAAGGGCTGTGCTACCGTCTAGCGCACAAAAACTAGGATGACAACCGCTCCCGAGCAGCAGCCGCAATATCTCTAGGTTCTAGCCATCGCCCTTTGACGCAGAGTCGAATGTGCAGTGTGTTTTTGCCCAAAGAATAAGGAGAGAATCTCCTTCAGTGATTTGGTGGATATTGGCTCCGCTCTCAATGAGTACCCGCACCAACTGCTTATGACTGCTAACGACAGCAATGGCAAGACCTGTCCTCATTGGCACCCCATTCCATTGAAAACGCGGCGCTGTCCTCATTCACTCCCTATACCATGGAAAACGCGGCATGACGTCCGGCGGGACTTCCCGAGCTAGAGAGTATTGAATAACATCGACGAAGCCGAAGTACGAAGCCCATTCCCATACTGAGTATCAGAGTCCGTATCCAACTGCGCAGTCACCAAGATCGATCCCATGGTCTATAAGAGCAAACATGAGCTTCTCCATTCGGCCGTCCATGGTGTTTGGGAAGAGTACGTTCAGAGCAGAATCGCCAAGTGGCGCCGGTATCCGTTCCTTCGTGCTTGGACTCGAACTCGGGAATTGAAGGTTATTTCTTTCGGCCCAAAAAAGATAAGCGTCGCAAAGAGGAAGAACACAATCCACTGAAGCAACAGATTGGCGCCAAATTCTGAGGATATAAGATTAGTTGAAAGAGCTTCAGGATAGCATGAAAGCCCACCGTACGGCATATAGCGCTAAGGATTTTCCACTTGAAGCCTTCACGAACCAGAGTTTCAAGCACCCACCCACTCTGCTCTGTCGTCTGCATTACGATCCATTGTTGTGCAATTAACTCGCTTGCCCATATATTCACTGCTAATGAGAAGAGGGTATTGATGATGATAGTAAATATTCGAGGTGTAAGACTTGGAAAATATCGCATTTGAAACGGTACAGATTCCCCATTTTCCACAATTGAGGTGGTGATATCCGCACCACATTCGAGGAGCTTTCATGCGACCACCAGATCTCCATTTTCAATCGCAGTGCATAATACTGATTGTCCGGTTTGATCTGCAATATTCGGATCCGCCCCTTGATTGAGTAGCTTTATCACATCATCCGAATTACCAAGATGTACAGATTTCAGCAAGTTGTCCGACAACGCAGTTTTCTACTCAGTTCATTAATTTAATTAATTTAGCCATATCGCACTAACGTTGAGTTCGAGTGGTAGGATGCATACGGGAGTAATATTCCCTCTCAGGAGAACTCCAAATTTTTGAGGAGTGAGCTTGCGAGCGACGAAAAATTCCGGGAACGAGAGCATCTAGTGACATAGCATAGAGTCATGCCTTGCGTTTTCTCGTACTCTGACTCCTCCGCGCTGTGGCACAAATTTTTATTAATTAGACTCACTGCGGGTGAGCATTAAAAGCATTCCAAGCTCTACCCTGTCCTTCCTCTAGACCACTATATTCTATTCCCACTCTATCTCATGATGGTAGACTAGTCCATGGCACAAGCCCTCATTGCCCTCGCAGTCATACTTCTTGTTGTCCCAGCTTTTGGTGGGATTTTCTCGGTGCCGGACTCCGACGACTGGGACTCCTCATCTAGAGAGATCTAGGAACTTGTGAGCAGTTGTTCTGGAATGAGCCGAACGACATACACAATGAAGCACTCCATGTGTGTCCTCTGTTTTACGCGCATATGCACGGCAGTCACCAGCCAGGTATCGAGTGTTCTAGTCCAGTCACGGAGGATGTCCCTCCGCGGAGAGACCGGTCCATGCACGGAGTGTACCCCTGCACCCCACCTCCGTGACTGGACTGGTTCATTCGCGGAGCATACATACAAAGTGCTAATTACACTCAACGTAGTGGTGCAACTACAATTACACTGTGCTCTATATTCTGACTTGAAACCAGCTCTTCTTCCTCGCCGCCCTCTTGCTCTACATCGTCCTCTTCCTCTTCCTCCTCCTCCTCCTCGTCCACATCCTTGTACTCGTCGAGACCCTCTCCTTCCTCAATATCCAGCTCTGTCAAATCACTTTCGCCGTTTTCCTCTACGCTCTTGTTGACATCATCAACAGAAGTGGAGTATGTCTGCGCTGTTGCCTCTCCCTGTGTATTTGCTCGAAGTCGCTTTTGATTGTGACTGGGTCCAGGTGGTGTTGTCTTCCGTTTAAGATTGAAAGTACCAGATGGCGCTGCAGAAACACCATTGTTTGTGCATTGAACTCCATCATTTCGCTGGGCTGAAGGTACATAGTTGCGCTGGGCTAAATATATGTAGTTGCGCTAGGCTAAATGTATGTAGCTGCGCTGGGCTGAATGCACGTAGTTGTGCTGGGCTGACTGCAATTAGTTGCGTTGATTAAATTCAGCTGGATATGGCCAGCTGAGTACGCATCCATCCGTGGGCATATATGCGTGCAGAGCATTCACCGAGTGTACACTCCGTGAATGGACCGGTCTCTCCGCGGAGGGACATCCTCCGTGACTGGACTAGAACATCGAGTACTGGAAGGCCTGCTTCGGAGGTGTATTCCACACAAACCCTACTCGCCCGCGCACACACCAAAGACACCCAAAACCAGATACGCTTCCTCTAGGTCGAAAATACCTCTGCACCGACCGCATAACAATCCTAGCCTTCGTTCTCTCTACAATCGATGATTTTATCCCCGAAATGCTGATCCATCGGCCGCCCGTATTTAAGTGCGGAGACGTTACGCTAGCAGCCACTCGCATTCCTGGCACCACAATAATTTCGCTTCATGTTGAGGGTACATTCAAACGACATTTAACGAAAGCTAAAGTTTTTCGAATGCTGCAAAGCTATCCGCCATACTATAGGGAGACCATAAAGTGCGGTAGGATAGATGTACCCTCGCCAATCAAACGACGATAGTTACGTCAAAAGGGGTGGATGGGTCATTGGTGTTGGGTTAGCCAGGAACGATGCCGAATCAGTTCCAGTGTATTGGGATGCAGTGCGATACAAAGGCATGACTCGTCGCGGTGGTGTCTTCTGGCGGTCCTTTGATTGGGTACACGCTGTTCTCGAGAAGAATATCTTGCCGCTTTTCCCTCACAACAAGAACGTAAATGCGACAATCGATGCTATTGCGTACATGATTCGCGAGGAGACGCAGAGCGGGGCCCCATCCTGGGTCGTTGGCAGTGACATCGGAAAGACTGCGAGAGAGCTCTATCGTCCAGAGTGCCTTCAGGCTTTTGGCATATTCAACCAGTCTGCGCCACTGCCTGAATCATTAAAAGACACCCTGAGAAGCGAAGTCGAACCGATTCTCTTTGAAGTTCTGAGCGCATCATTCAAAGGGGTAGAAAGGTGTCTGGGATATATGAAGAACTCTGGTCGCGAGCTATATCGAATGTGGCCGGAATTGCTTAAGCAACAATCAGAGCTATTCTATGTTGCAAGGTGTGCATAATTATTCCTGGGCATGCCGCGCAAGGCTTATGGTATGAATTGAAGGTCACAGTTTTCTGAGATTCGGTGCATAAGATATGTCTTGTTGCGGGCGGCCAAAATTCGGGCTAGGCCTTAGTTTCAGAGTGTTATCTGTTCTCTTCTAAAGATGTTACCCATTCGGCGCTGGTTGGCATACTTCACTTTTGGTTTTACTTAACGATGATGGTGTTTTTGATAATACGAGAACTAGAAGTAGTATTTATGACGTTAATTATCCAGCACTGCAAACCACGACAATCTCCTAGTCCCTGCTGTGGTACGGAATGTTGGGCAAAGTTGGTGCCCAGGGCCTCACATAATTAATCAGTCTATCCAATGTGATTTCCAATGATGGCCCGGGCTATGCCTTCTCGTAAATACTCTCCCTTGTTTGTCAAATAAAGAATGCGTCTAAATAGTTCTATTAAGTACAGTGTTCCTAAGCGGCCAGGCCAGGCCGGCTTTGCATAGGCCGGGCCGGGCCGCCCTTAGCGGCGGCTTTTATATGAGGGCCGGGCCTGAAGGCATTTTCTTGGCGGCCGGGCGGCTTTTCTTGGCGGACTAAGCCTAAACAGAATATTTTGTTCGAAAGATTCTCTGCTGCCTTTACTAAGAAAGTCTCAAAAGTACGAAACATAAACCATATCCAACTCAATCATCGTAGCCCTGCCATTGCCGTATTCCATCTATCAACCAGACAAAGGCTTATGCAGGCCGATGCAGGCTTTTTAAATCACCTGCAGGCCGGGCGGCCGGTCGGGCGGCTTCTGACCCAGGCCGGGCCGGGCCGCCCTTAGCGCAGGCTTTCAGAATGGAGGCCGGGCCGCTTAGGAACACGGATTAAGTGACAATTAAGACTGTTCAATCATTATCCTCATAAATTTGGAATTTTGTAGGACAGATTTATAGGTGCTAACTATTAACAAAACTTGTGGGATTTTATTGATCACAATTTTGGGGTTAGTTAAAGTTTTGATAGGCAGATCATGGGAAAATAAGTTCATGCTTTAGGTGCGCTATAGCTAACCGTGCGCTCAAGCAAGGATTTTCCGCTCATCCCATGCTCAGACCTCGCTCAAACCTATTCATCTCGCTCAGACTAATTCGTCTCATTTACAGAGTACTCAGGGTACTCAATTTGTAGTTCCAATTCGTGATCACGGAATATGTGGTAACCAATAGTGTGGCGTCTATTCTCTAATTAATTATGTATCTGTATATGTAGAACCCGGTTGTTCTGGGCTGGCTAGGTACGCTCGAGTGCACTTGAATACAGTGATCAAGTATCTTGGAGGAGCTTTCGGAGATGCATTCGGAGGTGCACTAGGAGACGGCGATCGACCGCACTTACCGCTGCGTCAAAGCTTTCACAGACTTAGTATCTTCTATTAGCCAAAATGTCCTCAAACTCATAGTCTTCCATCAGCAAAAAGCTTCCCATGGAAAACTCTGCTCCTCCCAAAGTGCTGCTCTCTCAAGCGTGGCTCTCAAGCATGGCTCTGTCGAGCAGGCTCTCAAGCAGTCTAAAAAGAAGGCTTTCAATTAGGCTATCCAGCAGGCTTCGAAGTCGGCTCTCAAGCATGCTCTGAAGTCTCATCGGACACTCCAGTGGACTCAGTGATACTTTTTACAGTACCACTATTACTGCCTGGCAGTAAAGATAGGTTGAGGTCCATCTCCGGCTGCCAGCCATGCATAGTTTCATATGCTCAGTCGTACATTTCTATGAATCAATTATAGATGATTATGGACTGCACATTGTGCAGGGGTCCATGGGAAGCTTGCTATGAGCTGGGCATGTATACCTGTGCATGTAGCCCAACCTATATTCGATTTGCACTTTTGCTGATGTACCATGCATAAATGCTCCAATGGCCATTTTCGAATACTCCCTGGTGGTTTCAAATGACAGCAAAATTAAATTTGCCTAATATGCGCCATACAGACTGATAGCCAATTTCTAAATTATATAAATTATAATTTGATGATCTGAGCATCAAAGTCCCATTAGATGTCACTCATTTCAGTGGTGTGTTTTTTCTATTCTAAGGAGGAAGAATAAGTAATACTCTAAGTCTAAAGGAGGTTTATACCTCGATATAATTTACACCTTCTATTCATGTCGTGAAGCTCCTAGATCGTTTACTTATCCCTTTATATGGCAGAATTTAATATCTTCATGCACTAACACTTACGTGATTTGATGATTACATGTCACCGACACCAAACACTCCTTGATTACCAACTACAATTGTGGAATGTTACCGAACAGAAGGCCTCGTGATTACTGATTACGTTCGAACCTTTTATGTACGGTACAGTATTCCTTGTTGAGCAGCACACGCAAGCTTCGCCAGAGGACGTATTAATACCAAGTCTCTCCACTACGCGCTTTCTACTGCTAGCTACATCTTGTCAACCACATTTAGCCACGCAGCCTTCCGAGCCTGCTCTGCAGACAACCGAGCTCCCGGATCTTTCCTCATCAAACATTGTATAAATTCCACTCCAGATATACTGATGCATTTCGCTTCTAAATGCTGTACAGGAAACTCTATCGATCCATACGTGTAAAGCCAGAAATTTTTGGTCGTAAATGGCGTATGGCCGGTTACAATCTTATGCACAACGCATCCGAGAGACCAGATGTCAACAGCGTTTGTATATTTGGGGTCTTCATCGTCATTGGCAGTAAGGACTTCGGGCGCCATGTATGCAACAGTTCCGCAGTGTGTTCGGAGCACCGTATCATTGTTCTGTACACGTTTCGAAATTCCGAAGTCCCCAATCTTGATTACGATCGGTGAAAACGATACCACGAATATATTCTGTGTGGGCGTTAATTAACAATGGTACTTTGGTCAGAGCATTCGAGGAACAGTGCTCTCATAGAGGAATATTGATATAGAGCCCTGATAACTAACCTCTGGTCGCAAGTCACGATGCGTGATTCCGAGATTGTGCATGATGATTAACCCCTCAAGAAGTTGGATAGTGATGGGCTGAGTATCGGCTTCTGTCCATGGCTTCGTAAGATATTTCCCAAGGTCCCCGTGCTGAATCCACTCCATCGCAATAGAAATAGAGTGCTCATCTCCGAATGATTCCAAAAACTGGACGAAGTGCTGAGGGTACTATTATGGATAATAATTAGTGGAATGATATGTTTCAGCGAATGAGAATATACTTCTCTCAGAGTAGTGAAATTCTTTATCTCCCGATCCCGCCTTTCCGGAGAGAGTCGCGGATCGTGTTTCGATATAACCTTCACCGCTCTCACCGTATGGTTCACTATACATGTCTCGCGCCATACAACTCCAAATTCTCCTCGTCCAAGTTCTTTGTTGTCTCGCACCCACTTGGCGCAGGATCGTAGTCAGTCATGCTCCGCATTCGACATCTTAGACATGGAAAGGGGCAGAGTTGCAGAGTTGCAGCAACAGCGAACCGAAACGCACCTTGATTGCCCCATGTCCAACTCCATCCACAGTTTCAGCTTTCGTAGCTGTAGATTGAGCTTAAAGACATCAGCTTCAGTCATTCAACTTATTGTACAGCTAACCCTCACATACCAATACAATCCTTCATGTGTTTCACCACTGTCTGATATGTCGCGTCGTTCTGACTGGCAAACTTCACAATATCGGTATGGTTTTTATTGACTGGAATTCGATTTGCGAATGGCAGATATAACTGATTAGAAAATCTCTGGACTATCTGAACCTCTTCTCCATCTCGTACAAATTTCCCCTGCTCTAAGTAAGTATCATGTTGCTCTGGAGAGGGGATGTGTAATTTACAATTCTTCCAACTGACGGTGCCTTCACTGTCTCATGAAAGCTGATCACTTCTCCCTTAAATCTATCCCATATGCGTAACAGAGCCTCCTTTTGAATCTCCAGGAACTCCCAGCCTTCCTTCAACTGCATGATCAAGTTGCGTCGTTGTCCAAATGAGTCAGGGTCAACCATTTGCTCTAACTCATCCGTTCGATAGTTTTGGTGTGGCATTGCAAATAAGAAGATCCCACGTGCTGAATCTAGAATATCTTTGTGGTGCGGATTCTGATTCGATTCGACTAACGCCTGCCACCCATCATCGTGAGCTGACAAGCATAACTTTGGAGCACACAGACTCATACTTGTAGTATCAAAATGCCTCCCAAACTGTGCCCCAGGAAAATGATGGGCCGACCCTGCTGCGCAGAGCACGATCAGCGACAGCGCATAACCTCGACTACAACAAACAGATATTTACAAACCATAGCCGTCCTTCTAGAATTTTCCAGCTGTTGTATGAAGCTTCTCAAATAGCTGGCTAGTATTGTGCCACTTCTTTCATACCTGCTGTGATAGCCGTAGGTCATAACCCTGACATTCTTGACATCCTCGGGCAGAAAATCCTTGAGCCACATACTGTGAGTATCACGGTGCCTCCATGATCCGAATGCATGGCCTGCAAGGCCGGTCACTGCAATAACACTGCAAATTACCCCTACGTCAGTATGAATTTGGCAAAGCAGGATAAGGCAAAACGAACTCTGCAACTACATCGTCTCCGGGTAAGTTCAAAGGCGTCAGATTGTGGAAATGACTGTCGATTACAAGAACCACCCCACCAGTAGTCGATACATCATTGTCCTCATCCCGCTTGAGAAGTTGGAAATATGAGGTACAGGTGTGGAGATGGAACAATGCTGTTTGAGTGGTGCCACAACATGCTGGGTAGAGGGAAAGCTGAAGATTGATACCTTCAAGGAATGGGTCGATATTTTTGAGAGCAGCAAGTAGCATCCCCTCATCCCAAAACTGCGGCACATTTGCAATTCGGAAACATTTTGGCCCCGGATTACCCACACAGGTGGTTTTACGGCCCCGATCGCCGATACCGGGGGACAAAGAGCTACTAACAGCAGGATCGGCGTGTCGAAGTATATTCTCGTCCTCCGGTGTGGACGATTGTAAAATTGGAGTAGCCATTGGCCGTTGGAGCTGAGGCTGAGCAATTTGAACAGTGGAAGCGGATGCAGTCTCTTGCGGCCTGACTTGGTCGACTGGAGCTGGTGAGGGAGATGGGCTGGAGCGCTTGTTGGGTGGCAGGTTGAGTGCCAGATGCTTGTTTGTTCGCGTGGACATCGTCGAACCGGAGGTTTCGTAAAGCTCAAATGGGAGGGAGGTTGGCTGATTGTGAGTGAAACTGGACACCGTGTTTGAGATCACTTAGAACCAGCTGTGTTGAGTAAAGAAAGTGGGACAGGCTTGGGTGATAAACTTCTGCGCATTACAGCTACTCAACAGGAGCAGGGATTAAACATTCCCGATTCCGCCTTCCATATGCGAGAACAGACGGAAGCAAACTAAAGGATTGGCGACTGCAAGATTAACTAGCAAAAGCGCAATGATATCAATATGGAGGATACTCGATTGTTTGCATACTTCACGAGTGGGCCAATCCCAAAATAATACTCGGCACTTCCGAGTGGCTTCGGCTTCATCGTGTGCGGACCAAAATTAAACACGAGCGTCCGTTGTGGAAGGCTCGCCAAGATGATAGGAGGGATTTGGTGATGAAGTAGGTGTCATGTTTTCTCTTGCATGAACTATTATTACGAACTCTAATTGACAAATTTTTCATTGGTACTGGGTTACAGGGTGTTGCTGCAGGGTGCTGCCAGATACCGAATTGGGGTATAGCGAAAGGCTGTTATACATCCACTACATATTTAAGTACTTAAGTATCTATCATAGCTGGAATGATTAGCCTGTCTCAGAAGTTGTACGCAATCTTAAAAATAGTAAGCGAATCGCGTGTACATGCTTTGAAAATTAAACATTCGTTCCCAAGACAACATGCACTCACAGGCCTTTGTCGCTGACGATCTGATCTCGTCGACCCGCATTTAATATTGCTGTCCATTTCCAAACGCGGTTGTTTTGCGTCCAACTACATGTAGTTACTATTTGCATCGTGTGTTGTACTGAAGTGTGCATTCAACTGTTGAACACAGCTGTATAGAGTACAGGTTGGGGTTGTTACATAACCATGTGCGGCGGCTGCGGCTAATCTATAATGCCCAAGTGGTCTTACTGTTGTTGTTGTTGTTTATTCATACTGTATTCACTCTAACTAGAGAATGGCAGAGCCTAATAACCCCTCTGCCTCCGGGCTAGCCGGCTAGATGGTGAAGCTCCCACCTGCTACCCTTCGTCTCCACCGACAAATGAAAGATGGAAGATAGTAAGATTTAAACCCGTTGCCCGTGCTTACAAAACAGAACAACAGAAAAGCAGAAAAGGAGAGAGAAAGACTGCCACCCCCCACACCTGAGTCAGCCTCTGCACCAGCTCCATACCACTATTCCTTTGGGTGGGAACTTTCCGACGGTAGTAGCCGCTAGGAAATTCTCCACTGCTTGATCGTACTCTTCGATGGAAATCAGCCCAAAGACCTGCACATGTCGGCATCTGCCTCCTCTCCAGACTGTCACCTTCCCCACCACCCTCCAATGCACTTTCTACTTGTCTCACCACCAGCTGCAGTGTTGGAAGAGGTTCTCCCGTGACTGTGCCACTGTCCATTCACACCACCAGCATTTGTTGTCCTGTTGGTGGCTGAGTCGGAGTAGGTAGATTCTAGTGGGTGCATGCCTACATTTTACTTGGTAGAAGCTCACAGCTAGGAACTTCACGCTTGAGATCTGGATAGATCTCTTGGTCCCCACTTTGCTCTTAAGTCTGTAGCTGATGTGCTGACTGCATTTGCCAGCCTGCCAGTTACCCTTGGCTGTTTTGTTTTAATCATACTGTATTCATTCTACTTAGAGTATGACAGCCCCTTAATCCCCTCCGCCCCCGAGCGGGCCGGCTAGATGGCAGAGCTCCACTCCTGCTACCTGTTGTCCCCTTCTGACAAAAGATAGCATCTGAAAACGGTCAAATAGAATACAAAAGAAAAGGAATGAAATCGAGGAGAGCCTGCCAGCTCTTACTCCTCCACCCGTTCCCCGCCAGCTTTTACTCCTCCGCTCAGTTTGGGCGGCAACTTCCTGATATCAGTAGCCGCCAGGAAGTCCATTACCGCTTTATCGCACTTCTCCATGGAGAGCAGCTCAGAGACTTGCACGTGTCGCCATCTGCCAGCTCTCCACCCAGTCTCTTTTCCCACCTGTGTCCAGAGCACTTTTTGCTGGTCTTTCCATTGGCTGGGGTGGTGGAGGAGGTGTTACCACGTCAAGGCTGCCGTCCCACCTCTGCCGCGCCACCACCAGTGCTTATCGTCATCTCGGTGTCAGAACCATTTTAGGTACGTGCCCACTGGCGCATGTCCAGACTTCAGTCAGTAGAACCTGGCTGCTAGTAGCTTCACACTGTTCATTAAGATGGGTCTGTTGCTTCCAGCTTTGCCTTACAGCCTGTAGCCGTGATGTTTACTGCATTTGTCGACCTCCCACTCAGCCTTTGCCGCTGTCTTTGCTTCAGAGACTTATCTGGACCTGTTCGTCTCGGAGGTGTATGCTCGCTGTCATACTGTGCCTGATCTGCGGCCCTCCGTCGCTCCATTTGCTTGGCAATCTGCTTCCTCATTTCCGGGGATGCCAGTGTGTCCTGAGACTTACACCGAGAAAAATGACCTTACGCGACGCGTAACTCATAGAGAAGCCGTTTTTAGGACAGTGATCCATAGCATATTTGACGCGTAGCACTATGAGGTCCTATGCAGTGTGGTCAACCGTCCCGTCCGTCCGACATCACCCAGGATTAGGACGAGACAGCAACTCTCCGTCCGTCCCCGAGACGCTGCCGACATTTGGATCATGGACGGGGACGGATCAGTTCCGTCCCCGGCAGTCCCCGGCGGTCATCTACCGACATCCATGGACTTTGTTCAATCTACATCATAAAAATAATATAAATTTGGTATATACTTGAATGTAGGTTCATCGATGTATAGATAAATATGGCTGAGCATCGTCAGCGCGTATCTCCAGCCCCGTACCATCAGCCTGTATGTCAGCTTGTACCTCTAGCCCCATATCCATAAGCCCGTATGTCAGCCCGTATCCATTAGCCTTACAAAGTTCTAAATATGTGAAGTTCTTGGGTTTCATCTAAATATAACTGTAACCGCCCAATGACGCCCGGGGACGGTGGATGTCTCCCGGGGACGGTGATTCTATCGTCCCCGGCCGTTGTCGGTCGTCACGCCGTCATTTATAAGCTCGGACGGGACGGACGGATTTGCGCCGTCCCGTCCGTCCTAGCAAGAACTCGGACGGCACTACCGTCCCCGGCCGTCGGACGGGACGGTTGACCACACTGGTCCTATGGACCTGCGCATAGACTAGATTACTATGATACACATCCGATTATGTGCGCTTGATACTATACATCATGCTGCATTCAACAAACTTGAAACCAAACTGCCAAATGCATTCATTGCACGCTCCCAAGTACACCTCCAAGTACGTTCTCAAGTACACTCCCGGGCATGCTCTCAAGGACGCAGTTAACCATAGGCTGAGCTGATGGTAAGGCACCAGCGGTAAGGCACGAGGTAAACAGCTCTCTTGTATATACCTCGAGTCTCCCTCATTCTGTATCGTGGAATACATACATGCGATTTTGTTTGTTTAATCATACTGCATTCACTCTCATACTGCATTCATGCTATCTATAGTATGGCAGTTCTCGCTTCCCTCCCCTCCGAATGGCCGGCTAGGTGGGGGAGATCCCCTCCCGCTACCTTCTTGCCCTCTAGCAAGTGAAGGTAAAACGAATGACCATACACAGAGGAAACACAGAAACATGCACGCGGTTCTCCCCTTCATATGGCAACACATTGTTGTATATCAAGAGTGGTAATGATCTTGCAATAGTCGCCATCACTATAGACGGATCTCGATCAGACGATAGAAGAGTGGGAGCAGCAGCCGTATGCAGCAACGGCAAAGGCGGTTGGGAGACTTCCAGCAGCTACCTCCGTAAGGGGTGAGCGGAGTTGTGGGCGACATGGATCGCACTCAAAGAAACTACAGAGAGTGGGGAAGCACGGCAGGCACAAAAGGTACGGAAAACGACGATCTTCAGTGATCCCTAGGCAGCTGTTCAACGTGTAGTAAACTTGGAGATAGGCCCGGGACAGCAATTGGCATGATGGCTCAACAAACAAGCTCGGGCCCTCCTGCATGACCACCGCATTGAAACAGAAATCCGGTGGAGTCTCTGGCATGCCCATCTCTGGGAGTAAAGAAGCGGATCCGTAAGCGAACGCGGGCCGTGGGAGTACAGTGCGTGAGCGAGCATACAGCGAACAGAGCCAAAAAGACCCCGAACAACGAGCAGCAGCAAAAACACAGTAGGAGGAGGAGTGATGCAGCAGGCACCACGGCTACAGAGTTGGAAAGGGATCTGGGAAAGCTGGAAGTTAAAGACTCATTCCGCTAAGCAGCATGAAGTTATTGGTAGCCAGGTACTACCAGATGAATGCGGGCATGCACCGACAGTGACATATCGCAAGCTATTTCGGCAGTGGGATGATGACTAGTGCTGGTGGTGTGGGCAATCGGGAGCATCTCTTCCGTCACTGCAAGAGATGGAAGAATAAGCAGCAAGCGCTTTGGAGAGTAGTTGGGTGAGTGACAGGCTTGAAGGCGGGAAAATGCCAGCACGTGCAGATATCAGAGCCATTTTCAATGGAGATATGCGATTAGGCGGTGATGGACGCGCTTCCTCTCAACCACGGAGGTGAGGAAGTTCCCACGCCGCTGAGCAGAACAGAGTGTATTTAAGACTTTGTCTTTTTTCTCTTTTGTTTCATGTGCTACCATTCTTTTGGCTTCTGTTTTCATTTGTAGAAAGGTGAAGAGTAGAAAGAGGCGAACCCCCCGACCTAGCCGGCCAACCGGAGGGAGATGAGAATCAAGTACTGCCATATTGTAGTTAGAGTGAATGCAGAATGATTAAAACAAATAAACAAGCGCTATCACCATATTATATCCTCCCGTGACTAAACGCATATATATTCCAAAAACCAGTACATTAGCGCAGCATAATATACAAAGCATCCCCGTAAAATTACCCGCTACTTGTTGGAATCCTAGCATCCTGTGCAATCCTGGCATACTTCGCTGCCTCTACATATTCTCCAAGGTTGAACAAAGTCCATGCTAGATGACCGGTGACAAGCAGCGTTTCCGGATGCAACGCACCTAGTAGCCTCGTCCCATGTTCCAACACTTGGGTCTCTAGCTCCTTAGCTTCTTGGTACCGTCCTTATTGTTGAAATGCCCATGCCACGCTAGCCATACTCGACAGTGTCTTCGGGTGGTTCATGCCCACAGTACGCTTTCTTGTTTCCATGACGCCCACTTCCAACACTTCGGCTTCTGCCCACTTTTCTTGCTTCGCCAAAAAGTTTCCTAAATTGCCTTTGTAGTCAGTGTTGTCAACCGTCCCGTCCGACGGCCGTCATCCACCGTCATCGGGCGGTTACTGTTTATCTTTAGGCAAGACCCAATCGAGTCCAATAATGTTATACAGGCTTCGGAATGTATGAAATCCTGGGTGCAGAGGGCGTAATCTTTAAAGAAACAGAGTCAGAAATAGTATGGACGGAGCAGATGCTCACAGATCTTGCATCACGGTCAGAATAGTAATTGAAATGATTTTGGTATAATTTTTGTTATGTGTGCTAAGACTTCTCCGTCGACGGCCGTCCGGCCTCAAAAAGACGGCGCCGTTCCGTCCTGGCTCAGGACGGACGGTTGACAACACTGTTTGTAGTTGACAGTGCACTCGTTATCTTCACCCCATAGTTCGGTCGCACGTGCTAGGGCACGCCGCATCGTGGCTTCGGCTTTGTCAGGTTGTCCTGCGTACGCGTAACTACACGCAAGATTGTTCATATGCGTCAACAACCCGTATGCACCCTCGCTCGGCAATTGCAACCTCTCCCCGGCCTCGACCAACTGCTCTTGGAGTGCTATTGCTTCCTTTGTATTCGTTGGATCTCCATCTTCAGTCGAAAGTGTGGGGCTTAAGTCGTTCATGAGCACACGGGTAAACTTATGTTCTACGCCATTCATTCGTATCGAAGTTTCCAAGAGATGTCGTTGAAGGTCCTCCGCTTTGCTTAGTTGCCCTTGCCTCGCTTTTAATATAGCTATAATCCTCCTGCTTTCAAGGACCGGTTGACTCTCCGTATGGAACATTTCCTTTACGAACTCTAGTACCTTCTGTTCTAAAACCTCCGCTTCAGTGTGTCTTCCTAGTAACAGGTATTCCTTTGCTAAGTCGTTCAGAATGGAATGCCATCCTCCATCCGCATTTCTTAGTGATCGCATGCGCACTTCATCTTCTTCAATATCGTTCATTCGAGGTTCGAGATTTTGAAATGACAGGTTGAAAAAAATTTCGGCGTAAACTTTAACGTCTTCTGGCATGAGGATCAAGACATTCGACGCTTCTCTTAACTTTTGCGGAACTTGAGGTGCTTCTAGGCCGGTGAACAGAATTTTCAGATTTCTTGAGGAGCCCAATAGAGAATCCCTAACGCTGAGTATGTGACGTTCAAGCTGCTGCGGTGAGTCGCTTCGGTCAATGCTATCCAAAACCAATGTGACATGGCCGTAAGGCTGTAGTATCTGCGTATACAGCTCGCGGAAGATCAGCGGCTCCTGGTTGTCCGGTAGCACACTGTGACTTCCTGCTGTCGAATGTTCGCGATAGAACTCCAGAATCAGTGCTTTTTGATTGGTGGTAACGTTGCGGTTTTGGACAATTTGCCATATGAGGCTCCGGAGAATGGCAGCGACCGAGAGTTTCAAACAAAATGCCTACCCAATGAAGTGACTAGGTTGAAGATTCTGGGAGACCTTTTCGACTACGCTGGCAGCAAGGACTGTCTTTCCATACCCCGAACGCCCGGTAATACTGAGTATACCTTCCGTACCTTGAAGCCATTGAACAGTCTTTTCTTTATCGAAGAAGTTGTGATGACTTCCTGCGGTTCGTTGGTCAAGCATCTCTGTACGTTGCGGTCTAAAAATGGCAGGATCCAACCACATTTTGATGTTCTCAAACTGCCACGACTAGTTAGAACAAATACAGATCCAACATTTATTCATACTGACTTTATTGGCGAATTCCTACTCTGATTAACACTCGACTGGATACATGACAGATAGGAACTCACCTCACCAATATCCGGTTCGTTACCCGCTATAATACTGGCTTTTCGGCTTTTGATATCATCAAACCTTCTAATCAATGCCCAGCAATGCGTATGAACCCAACATCTAAAGGGCCCGAGAACTTTGTCATGTGCTCATGATCGGCTGGGATGATTCCCAGGATCTCCCTTCCGTGCTCTATCGTGGATGAGAATCGATCTACAACCTGTTGTGATACGGTGAGGCTTGATTGTGCAGCGTAGGCACGAGCCACTTACCACGATGCCTGCTGTAGGTATATCCTCGCGAAATGAGTGGATCTCAATCTGTCTTTCCACAAGTATCTGATTGAAACCTCTGCCGATACGTTCAAGAGTTTGGGAGCTCACTTCGAGATCCCGAAGTATAGAGACATTCGGAGTCTTCCATAAAATCCTAGTGATCTCCTGCGCAATCTTCCCAAGTGTTGCGACTGATGAGCCTCGATGAGGAGTGCCAAGGAATATGACGCCATATGTGGCAGGTAGAACATCCTTGAGATAAGTCACCTCATTTCGTGACGCATTAAGCATCTAATAAGTATCAGCAGTTGAACTATAAGAAAATAAACTGGAAGGAGACTAGCATCTTTAACAATGATTCCTCCCAAACTATGAGCAACAAATATAAGTGGACGAGTTTTCTGAATGACAAAAATTAGTTAGTAATAAGATCGATTAAACGAAACACAAATTTCTCACATCACGGTTTGAGGTACGCTTGTCGGCCAACTCACAGAGGAGAGAAGCAGCTTATTGGAACACTGTTGCTTGCGAAGCAGAAGAGAAGATGTGATTGATGTCCACATCGTATCCCCATGTGTATATGCACGTCTCTGGAATGACACTCGTTAATAGCTCCTTTGGCCAGAACAAAGGCTCCTTATTGAGTGCCTGGCCATCAGCGATTAATCGCTCTCTCTCCTTATCCTTATTTTTTTGCCAGAATCTCCAACGCAACCTTTTCTTTTTCCAGAATCCGCTACACAACCTTTTCTTTTGCACTACCTCAGCAGTTGGCCTTGACTCGATAATATTTGTAGATGCTGGCGCAGCCGCTAGCTCAGTGGAACGAGCACTTGTCCATGTTTCACGCGGATGTGCAGAGCTTGCAGCTGGAAATTCACGAATTATGACCCCCTTTTCTATCCGCACGTTTCTTCAGCCCTCTCTCCAGCTTCTCTGTTTTTGCTGTTTGCTATTTTATTTTAGCTCTGCATCCCAACATGATTGCACCCCGGCGACCTCGTCAGCCTCAAACCAGTCCAATTTTACCTAGGGAATAGGCAAGAGTTGTACACGACCACAGCCAGTATCGCTCTTAATATTCGGATTTTGGTCGGGAATCTCTGGGTAGCAAATGGATGAATCAAACTACGAGATAAGTGATGATTCACAGACTTCCAGTTGGCCTAGCAAACTTCAAACCCACAAATTTTGACACCAGTGTGGTTGTCAAGATGACGCGTCATTTGTAACACTCCTACCATGCCACAAGAAAATTATGCTATGTAGGAGCGGTACAGCTCATGACGAGTTGGAGACTCATAGTTATGGTGAGGGTGTGACATGATCTGGGGAGGGGGTGGAATCCGTCAGCTTCATAGACTCTCCCTCGTATTTTCAACTCCCTCAAATTTTGTCCGGTTGACTAAATTTTTTGATTAGCATGTAGCCCTTAGAGTTATCTATCGGACTGCAGTCTCCGATCTTCTCTCAATTGTGTTGTTGAGTAAATTGTAATTTTGAAAAACATCTGCAGCCGTACCTTGCCATTCCCTTGTACGCTAGTATATGTGGTTTGCACGGTATTCCTTTGCATTCCGTCATTCACATTAAAGGAGGGATGGCTGAGACTGTCAACACCATAGCTGTGAAACATCATGAGATCCTATCACAGTGCAGGCACTGACCGCGTCTTCAGATAAGGTTCAAACCATCAGATAGACCGATGTTAGGATTTCAACTACTGGTACCTGCCATTCCCCACCCACTACTCTGCTGTTAAGTGCATTCATCGGCAGCCAACTTCATACTCTCGGCACCCAGCACTCAGCTTCGCTGAACTCCATGCTCCCAGTTACACCTATTACATACTCGAGGTGCATTTATCTCTACAGTGCTGGGAGTTTCTCCGCTCGAAACACAAAATTAGGCAGCCGCCATTTCACCTCCTATGTCACACCCCTGCAACCAGGCAATAAATGTACACCATCATTTTATTCTTTGTCAACCTCACCACCTTTTAAAGAAATCTCACTACACATTATTCTTCTATATATATAACTACCCTCTCTATCTATGTACCAAAAAAATAGTTTTAAGAATTTGACTTTAAATTTCATTTGAGGTTTGGAGTGGGACCTTCGGCAGTTAAGAAGCTATCAGCTGCCTGCAGTGCTGTTGGTTTCATGTACCCAATCATTTGCAGACACAGACATCCTTGGGCTCGCGATCAGCCTTTAAATTACACAACCTCGTTCGAAGCATTTTCGGGTCAGGCTGTAGTTAGAAGATCTGACGCACCTTTTCCAGCAGGTTACACTAACACACTGACTAGATATGGGTATAACATGATCTGAATATTAACAGAAAGGGCAAAGCTAGTGTACATTGACTTTGTTCTTAGCTTCACCCCCTGGTCAACAGTGACTCAACACCCTGCTCCTGCAGCAAAATTCATTGCCATAAATGGGATGTCTGATTTTCTATTGCCTGACCCGAGTACATTAATACTTCGGTAGAGCACCAGTTAACAAAGGGTCGTCCACCATACATCGGTTTTTTGTACAGTCTAAACAGTAGCGCTGACTGAATAAACAGGATAGCAAAACAACGTTTTACCATTCCGCTGCCATCTTTGTACAGTTAATTGCAGCGTTTGCACCCTACTGCGATCCACCATGTTTTCGCCGCGCAACTCCACACTGGTATCACATTCCGATGGAATGTTTACTCGCCACTCCGCGTCAACGAAATGCACCAATGGTGACCACCAAAGAGATCTAATCGCATTTCTTTCGATCGTCCAATACTGTAATGTGGACTTCCTCCCCATTACGCCGCAGCATGCTCTTGGTACACTTGGTGAGGGTGGCTCTGGGACCATTAGCCAGTCTACATTCAGCATCGACATGGGCCTTGCATTCAAGCGATTTCATGACTCCGGAGATTCAGAGGAGTACTTTTTACCGTTGATATCGGAGGTATTGATTTTGAGTCGACCCCCTATTCAAAGTCACCCCAACATAATAAATCTCGAGGGGATTTGCTGGGAAATTAATCCCAGAACAGAGGAGGCCGTTCCTGTGCTGGTCTTTGAGAAAGCAGCGTGGGATCTGCAACAGTTCATGAACGTGGTCAAGGGCGCGGACATGTCGATCGATGACCGGCTCAAAATCTGTGCCGACATTGGAAGTGCCATCATGGCATTGCATGCATATAGTTAGTCATCCCAAATAGTGTTGCCAATTCTAAATCTGATATGGATACAGACGTGATTCATGGCGATATCAAGCCGCAAAACGTGCTAGTTTTTAAGGACACTACCGGCAAGACTACTGTTAAAGTGGCTGATTTTGGGTATTCCACCCTAGCCGTTGGTGAAATGGGAAAGGTTTTTCTACCAAAGTCAAGACCATGGAATGCCCCCGAGCATCATCATGGGGAGTTCACCGTCTCTGAAGCCAAAAAGACGGATGTGTACTCCTTTGGTATGCTGTGCCTTTGGGTTTTGTATGGGAACAGACTATCAGATATTCTACCTGTTACGACAGAAGCCGTGACTGAGTCGGATTTATTCGCTACACCTTTTAGTTCCCCCACATTGCTTGAGCGGCTAAAGGTTGAAGATCAAGTCATACATATTGCCTACCAGCTCACGCAAACAACATCAGACTTGAGCGACGGGCAAAATGCCTGTCTGAACCAATTTTTCAGTTCGACTGTTTGCCACAGCCCTGAAAATCGGGCGTCTGACATAGGAACATTAGTGGGCCTCTTCAGCCAAGAACAGTGAGTTCCACCCATTCTATGATGCCAAAATGAAGGACTTTCGCTAAGATGTGTAGAGCCGAGTTCCATTTCCCCACAGCAAGCCTGAGGTCATTAGAGACAACCAAAGAACTTTCAATGCATTCGGATTTTCGGGTAATTGTGAATCGATTTTCATATTTCTCTAAGAATTTAGCTAATGTAGTATTATTTAAGATTGCCAAAAACCTTACCGACTTCATGATAGCCGACTATCGCTTACGGATACAAATTAGAAAAAGCCTCGAATAGTGCTATTTTAGGAGTCAAAAGCAATCATTTGCTTCGAACATTGCATTCCAAGTTGCCTTTTCTTATCAGATTGGATTTGGTGTAGAGTCAGATGACAGCCAACGCCAAATATGGCTACAGAGGAGCAGTAGGCAGCGTGGTGATCTTGAGGCTGAAAAAGTAGCCATAAAGACGAACTGGAATATGTGCCTGAGTATTCGCAACTTTCAGGGACATCCCTATCCACTTGATCTTATTCATGAATATCGGACCTGGGACTTGAAAAAACTAGGAGAAGCCCGAAAAGAGTACGAAAGAGAGGTTGGAAGTATGGTGCGAGAGTTTGGGGAGCTTCATTTTATACCTTTAACCTTGTATGGGACTATCGGGGATCTGCTGGATGAATTAAGAGAATTTAGGGAATCTAAAGCACTGCGAATGCGAATCAGAGATCAAATAAAAAATACAGATGGAATCGGACACCCATACTACATTCAATCAATCATTAACGTGGCCCGGTCGCACTCGATACTAGGCGAGTGGGTAGAAGCACAAGTATTGCGCGAAGAAGTTCTAAAACATATGAACCATACCTGTGGGCCTCAGAGCTTAGAGGTCACGACAACCGCAATCAACCTCGCATCAACGTACAGGGACCAGGGGCGGTGGAAGGAGGCCGAGGTGCTAGAGGTGCAAGCAATGGAGACGTTCAAGAAGGTGCTTGGCCAAGAGCATCCATCTACCTTGACTAGCATAACCAATCTCGCATTGACGTACAGGAACCAGGGACGGTGGAAGGAGACCGAGGAGCTGTGTGTGCAGGTCATGGAGACAAGTTTGAGGGTGCTCGGTAAAGAGCATCCTTCTACCCTGGCCAGTATGACTAACCTCGCATTGATATACGGCGACCAGGGACGATGGAAGGAGCCCGAGAAGCTGCAAGTGCAGGTCATGCAGACAAGTTTGAAGGTACGCGGCCAAGAGAATCCGGATACTTTGGCTAGCATGAACAACCTCGCATCCATATATAGCAAGCAGGGGCGGTATAGGGAGGCCGAGGAACTGTGTGGGCAGGTTATGGAGACGAGTTTCAGGGTGCTCGGTAAAGAGCATCTTTTTACTTTGACTAGCATGAACAATCTCGCATCGATATACGGTAAACAGGGGCCGTGGAAGGAGGCCATTGGGCTGGAGGTGCAGGTTATGGAGACGTTCAGGGGGGTACTCGGCCAAGAGCACCCTTCTACCTTGATCAGCATGAACAATCTCGCATTGAGATACAGGGACGATGGACGTTGGAAAGAAGCCGAGGAGCTCTTTGTACAAGTCATAGAAATGAGAAAAGGGGTACTCGGCCAAGAGCATCCTTCAATGTTAACCAGCATGGCCAGCCTCGCATCTACATACCGGAACCAGGGGCGGTGGAAGGAAGCCAAGGAGCTTTTTATACAAGTCACAGGGACGTTCAAGAGAGTACTTGGCCAAGACCATCCAGAAACCTTGGCCAGCATGGCCAACCTCGCATCGACATACAGGAACCAGGGGCGGTGGAAGGAGGCCGAAGAGCTGGAGGTGCAAGTCACGGAGACGTTCAAGAGGTTGTTCGGCCAAGAGCATCCTTCTACCTTGGCCAGCATGGCCAACCTCGGATCGACATTTTTGAACCGGGGGCGGTGGAAGGAAGCCGAGGAGTTGTGTGTGCAGGTCATGGAGACAAGTTTGAGGGTGCTAGGCCAAGACCATCCAGATACTTTGACCAGTATGACCAACCTAGCATCAACATTTTGGAAACAGGGGCGATGGAAAGAGACTGAGGAGCTGTTTGAACAGGTCATGGAGATAAATTTGAGGGTGCTCGGCAAAGAGCATCCAGATACCTTTAACAGCATGAACAATCTCGCATTGACATTTCACAGCCAGGGGCGATGGACAGAGGCCGAGGTACTAGAGGTGCAGGTCATGGATATGAAAAAGAGAGTACTCGGCCAAGAGCATCCAGATACATTAACCAGCATGACCAACCTCGCAACAACATACAGGGATCAGGGGCGTTTGAAGGAGGCTGAGGTGCTGGAGGTGCAGGTTATGGAGATGAGTTTGAGAGCACTGGGCCAAGGGCATCCTTCTACCTTGGCTAGCATGAACAACCTCGCATCCACATACCGCACCCAGGGACGATGGAATGAGGCTGAGGTGCTAGAGGTTCAAGCAATGGAGACATTCAAGAAGGTGCTCGGCAAAGAGCATCCTTCTACCTTGACTAGCATGACTAACCTTGCATCGACATACAGGGATCAGGGGCGGTTGAAGGAAGCTGAGGTGCTGGAGGTCCAGGTAATAGAGACGAGTGTGAGGGTGCTCGGCAAAGAGCATCCTTCTACTTTGACCAGTATGAACAACCTCGCATCGACATACAGGGACTTGGGACAGTGGAAGGAAGCCGAGGAGCTGTTTGTACAGGTCATGGGGATGAGTTTGAGGGTGCTCGGCCAAGACAATCTTTCTACCTTGATCTGTATGGGCAACCTCGCATCGATACACAGGAACCAGGGGCGGTGGAAGGAGGCCAAGGATCTTGAGGCGCATGCAATGGAGACGTTCAAAAGAGTGCTCGGCCAAGAGCATCCTCATACATTAAGCAGCATGGCCAACCTCGCATCGACATACTGGAACCAGGGGCGGTGGAAGGAAGCCGAGAAGCTTTTTGTGCTGGTCATGCAAACGAGAAAGAGAGTGCTTGGACAAGAACATCTGGATACCTTGACCAGCATGGACAGCGTCGCATCGACATATTTGAAACAGGGGCGGTGGAAAGAGGCTAGAGAGCTGTTTACCCGGGTCATGGAGACGAGAAAGGGAGTGCTTGGCCAAGACCATCCAGATACCTTGACCAGCATGGCCAATCTCGCATCGACATATAGGAACCTGGGACGGCTGAAGGATGCTGAGGTGCTGGAGGTGCAAGCTCTAGAGACATTCAAGAATGTGCTCGGCAATGGACACCTAGATACCTTGACCAGCATGAACAACCTCGCATTGACATACCGGAACCAAGGACGGTGGAAGGAAGCCGAGGAGCTTTTTGTGCAGGTCACGCAGTCGAGAAAGAGAGTGCTTGGCCAAGACCATCCGGATACCTTGACTAGCATAGCCAACCTCGCATTGACATACTGGGACCAGGGGCGGTGGAAGGAAGCCGAGGAACTACAGGTTCAAGCGGTCAATGGACTTCGGACGACATTGGGCGATGATCATCCCTCCACTGTAGTCTCTATCGCTAATTTGGCATCATTCCATGAGCAACGTGCAGCGTCACATCCCATGTTATGTATAAACAAATTGATGGAAGGGCCTGCGATCTTTGGGTCTTTAGGTAGTGGAAATGATGAACAAAGGCTGCAGAAACGTGATAATAATGACGATTCAGGAACAAACGAGGGACGACTTCAGCGTGCACTTGCTATGTCTCTGGAGGTTGAAGACGACACCGACACAGACGAGGAAAGGCTTAGAAAGCTCTTGCGATGTCAATAGAGGCGGTTAAAGACGATGAGACAGATGAGGAATGGTTCCAATGTGCAGTGGCTGTGTCACTGGATGACGATGATGAGACAGACGAGGAGAGGTTCCAACGTGTGTGGGGACGGATTTGAGTGCGGGCATCACGTGGATTGGTTTAGGGTTGAGCGCGGCGGAGCCGCATGCACTTTAGTTCTTGTGTTCGTGTCAATTAGACTTTGCGACAGTCAGTGAGTTTAGGTCAATAGAGAGATTCAGTACAGCGGACACAGTACAACAACGTGCACTTGCTATGTCACTAAATGACAACAAGAATGACAACGAGGAAATTGGTTGCTCCAAAGAAGGATATTCACCTATGGTAGAGGTAGGCGAATTCTAGTCATAATTGGGGTTTCTTTTGACATAGCTATGATGGTGCAAGTTGTAGACTACCGCGAGCGCAGTAAATGGATATAAACCCGTGAAACTTCAAAGACGGTCCTAGGAGTGCAGTGAATTTGTCAACTAGCGGCAACTGGTTACTGCCTAGCTGGTGGACTGGAGAAGAAGCTTAGTAGGTGGGAGAAAATACAGAACAATAGTCCGATAATGTGTAAGCGAATTATGAATATGTTGAAGATTGGATGACGTGCAGGTAATTGAGGGAGATGCGAAATATTCGTGTAGATAATGTTGATATCTACTAGTTATACACTTGGTTTGTCTGATCGAAGCATTCTCATTGGTCAGGTGAACTCGCCACATGGAGCAGGTGGCAGTGGCAGGTACAGTGGCGGGTAAGGTGGCGGATATCCACATGTTGACTCAGGATTTATCCTGAAGACCTAAAAGTTTTTAGAATGCCATCGCAGCAGCTTGAGAGGATTGGAGAGTGCTTGTTAATGCACTGAGTCATTTGCATAGACTCATTCACAAATTGTCACTCGCCACCCGCCATTTGCCACTGCTGGCACCACTCTATCATCTCCAGTGAACTTCAAATTTCTTAGGTATATAAAGGAATGGATTCTACCATCAGATAGTTTGGTAGACAATCACTTTTGTATGATAGATAATTCAATCTCTCTTTGTACTCAATCACTTTCAACAATACAGCAGACACAGTGGCAGATATACAGTGGAGGATATTGAGTAGCAGATATATGTACAGTGGCAGATACACAGTGCCAGATACAGTGCCAGATATACAGTACCGGATCAAGAGACACATTCACAGGAGCAGATACACAGGGGCAAATACACAGCTGTAGATATACAATGGCAAAAACAGTGGCAGATGTCTTTGGTGGACGATCTTGGCTGGGTGGCGACTAGAAGCGATGTCAATCACGTTGTCACGATACTCAAGAGATGCACAGCAAAGAGCATCTAGTGGGCAAGTAGACGAGAGCTACAGTTCGAGACGGCAAAAATGGAAGTGGCACTCTTTCCCCACAGACGAGGCTACAAGAAACACCTCCGGCCAAAGCTAACAGCAAAGATAAAGGTCAGGAAAGGATCCATATGGTTCAACAAACAGGCAATGCGCTGGCTAGACGTCTGGATGGACACACACCTGAGGTTCAAGGAGCACCACAACCGATCCATGAAGAAAGTCAGGGCAGCAGAAGTGATACTCTAAACCCTCACAAAGACATATGGAGTAGTACCAGAGAGCGTAAGGGCCGTCAAAGTAGCCTGAGTCCATGCAGTCGCACCGTATAGCAGCTGGCTCTGGTGGGATCCCAAAGAAATAGGCAGGCAATATGACCTCCAACTTCTCCTCATTGGACAACGCAGATCCGTCCTGGGCGCACTGCCCACCACCACAAGGGGGGCACTAATGAGCGAGTCAAGGCTTACACCTTCGCCGGTAATCTTAGACTCTAGACAACAACAATTCGCAGCGAGACTAGCAAATGCATGCAGCAGCAAACTCAAGGAGCTGCACAAAGACTCTGTGTCCAGCACACCGGTATGCCGAGTAGTTGAGATAGAACACGAGCACAGCCACACAACCGAAGACATGATCTTGCTGGCCCTGGGTGAAGAACAAGTGGTTAAAACCATTATACTGGATGACAAAGCTGCAGCCAAGAGAGCCGCCCAAAGCTGGGCAAGACAGAAGGCAGTGAAAGTCGAGGCGGGAGTCTGGATGTGGTGGACAGATGGATCACACACTGACAACAGCCAAGTGGGGGCAGCAGCAATTTGCAAGCTCGGTAACGGATGGAGGACCAACCGCAGTTATATGGGCACTGGACGTACGGAGATCTTTGATGGCGAGCTGTGGGCAATTAGACTCGCGCTCAGGGAGACAGTCATGAGATGAGAAAGGATGCAACTGCATGGAGTGAAAACAGTGGCAGTCTTAAGATACTTACAAGCTGGAATTCAACGAACAGCACACCTAGAGCTGGGCCCGGGGCAGCGATTAGCCAGGTGGATTAATCGGAGAGCATATGCTCTCCTGGCTCACGGCATCGAAACTGCGATTCCCTGGGTCCCGGGACACTCCGGCCTCCCCAGACATGCAGAAGCAGACCGCCAGGCGAACTATGCCCGGAATGCATGCCAAAGCACAGCAATAGAGCGGCCATACACCTCGGCCTCGAATAGAGCTAGACGAATCTCCAACGGAAGGTCTGCAGCTAAGGAGAAGTGGGAGGCCGACAAATGCAGCAAACATGTCAGCTACCAACTCAAGGGCAAGACAGTAACCAAGAGACCTGTCCTGATGACAAGCATGAAGTCACTGGCTACTAGGTTCTACCAACTACAGTGCGGGCATGCACCCACCGGAGTCTACCTAAAATGGTTTGGCCACTGATAGAATGATAAATGCTGGTGGTGTGCAGGGACAGCAGCCCAGATGTGGGATCACCTCTTCCTCCATTGCAGCCGGTGGAGAGACCAGCAGAAAGCAATCTGGAAAGCGGTGGGAGAGCTGACGGGCTGGAAAGCGGGCAGATGCTGACACGTGCAGGTCTCTGAGCTGTTTTCCACGCAAGAATGCGATCAAGCGGTGGTGGACTTCCTGGTGGTGACTGGAGTGGGGAAGTTCCCGCCCAAATGAATGGAGATGGTACGGAGCGGGCGCAGAGGATTACTCAGGTGCGGGGAGCGTGCGGGGAGCGGCGGCAGTGTGCATATATCTTCTTTTTCCGTTTCGTTTGTTTCTCTGTTCTGGTCTATCTTTTAGCTTTTATTTGTTAGCGGGGATGAAGGGTAGCGGGGGGGGAGCTCCGCCATCTAGCCGGCTCGCCCGGAGGCGGAGGGGGTATTAGGTCCTGTCATACTCTAGTAAGAGTGCATACAGTATGAATAAACAACAACAACAACAACAAACAATGGCAGATATACAACACAGCAAACACAGTGGCAGATACAAAATGGTGGATATACAGTGGCGGATACAGAGAAGTAGTTCAAGATACACAGCACGATCTACACAGCGGCGGATACACGGCGGCAGATACACAGCAGCGGATACACAGTGGTAGATGAACAGCAGCAGATACAGTAGTGGATATACAACACAGTAGACACAGTGGCAGATACACAGTAGCGGATACATAACAGCGGATACACAGCGGCAGATACACAGCGGCAGATACACAGCGGCGATACACAGCAGCACCAAATCAAGATACACAGTGGTGGATACACAGCAGAAGTCTAGGTGATTTGCCTGATATCGTAACAAGTCCACCATGCTGAACGTTTCGAATCCTGGGGGCGGCAAAGCCGCCACCGATGCTAGTAAGGTGTTATAAATTAAGCTTGGCTCATTGCCCCGCAGAAACTAGCTAACTAACCACTTTGCTTTTGTGCCAATGATATCATTGATATGCCTGATATGACTTCTTTCGCTACGGGAAGTTGCCGTGAAGAGATATTGTTGCAAGCTGGATGAGAATGCTGCAGAGAACATTCACTTGAATTCAGCCTCGCCAGTTATGGTTTACGTAAAGCTATATCGTGATAGGCGATCTCAAACAAGGATCCCCGCAATGTGATGTTACAATAAGCTTAACTCTCGCTTAGCGTGGGGGACATGTACTTGCCTCAGCCATAGCTAACCAAATTCAGCCAGATAACACGCCACCAGGTATTGTACGTATCCTGTACCCTGCTAGTCAGTGTTTAAGTAGGATTTAGTACGTGCCTCTCTTGGTTTAATAAATGCGAAGAGGTGCTATCAATCTGAAGATTCGTAACCTTTAGTCTACACTACACATAACTGCAGCTTCATTTCGCTCGACCAATCTATAAAACCACAAGCAAGTATTATCATTACCCTCCAACCCTACATCTCCACTGTCTTCGCTCCCTCTCCAACCATCTCCTCGCCCTATCCACATCTCCCTCCGCAACTTCAATTCCCTAACACAAAACTCCACTGATCTCCGCCGCTCCCGCCTCTACCGAACACCGTCTCCACCGCCAATGCTTCCGCTACCATCCTCTGTTTCGCCGTAACCTCATCGTCTCGCTTTCACCAACGGCAACACCTCCTTTGTCTCCATCCTCTCCTCCACTCCTCGGTCGGTTTTACACAACGAGCTTTTGCACCTGGACTTTCCGCAGCCCACAAGTAACCGCCGGTGTAGTTTCCGCTCAACACAGTTCCGCCGCTGTGATCCGGTGGGTCGTAGGTAGATGTTGACGGAATACTGGGCTTTCGTGTTGACTAGGGATTTGGCCCGGTGGCTTCCTTAGTCTTCGATGCCGGTGGACTCGGGCATGAGGCCGGTGGCTGGCCGCCGCCATCGGCCTCGCCTGCCCCCACCAGCTTCGCCTGCCCCCATCAGCCTCGCCTGCCCCCATGCTGAGGAGGAGGGCTCGGCACTGGTACTCGGCTTTGGGCTCCGGCTTTGGCAGTCGGCATGGAGTTTTACTTCTCTCTCTTTCGTATATAAGTTTATAGTTTTTCTTCTCTTTGGATCGATAGACAATTGAGCTTCTTCATTCTTTCTCTTTTGCTCTCAACATTTCGCCCGAGATCGTCGACGGGCATAATGTGGCCGCTTGGCTGTTACGTGGGTTGCCATTTCTAGGATAGTATTGTAGACAGTATGTACTTAAGCTTTTTCCTTTTCTCTTCTCGCCCTTTAGAATTCAGAAGATTGACGAGTACTCCGCGCACATTGCAACGTCTGCGTGTCAACAGTAGACGTGTATAGCGGCCCATAGTACACTGCACAGTAGTTGAGTGGGTTTCGGTGGGGGAGCGGCAGTAGAGGGGTTGGCGCAGATGTCCGGGAGTGGTTTTGAGAGGTGGTGGAGTACGGGGGATTTTAGATGGAGTATGAGTCACGGAGACGTGCTAGTGGTTCTGTTCGGTGCCGCCTTGAAGTGTGGGGACGGATTTGAGTGCGGTCATCACGTGGGTTGGTTTAGGGTTGTGCGCGGCGGAGCCGCATCACTTTAGTTCTTGTGTACGTGTCAATTAGACTTAGCGAGAGTCAGTGAGTTTAGGTCAATAGAGAGATTCAGGACACAGGACACCGGACACCGTACAACATGAAGGCTGTGTTATAGTGGGGACATTGCATGTTGTTATGGAAACAGAAGGATTCGTGAAGGAGCATGACGCGCAAAGGAATCCATTACGTACAGTCTTTGCAGCCTTGATGGTCGGCGGTTGGTGGTTCAGCGATTGGTGGTTCCGGTGAGAGGGCATCTGTCCTGGAGGTAGGGGAAGAGATATCGGTTTGGGTGATGAATAGAGCGTAGCGGTGGGCAGTGGTTTCCGTTGAGTGGTCGACATCGGTGTCTTTCCAGCCCGACGTGTAGGGTTTTTGCATCTACGAGTTCAATGTTGCCTATGTATATCTATATCGGCTTAGGAATAACGCTGCTTATATTGCCCTAAACATGTTCCTCGACTTTCGGTTTGTGATGTTGCCGGTCGGACGGTGACGATAAATAAATCCACATCCTCTCCTTCCTCTAGATCAACCCTCTATTTCTAACAGTAATGCATGATTCCAAACACCGAGCCCGTAGAAGTGTTCATCAACCACAGTAACATCGCCCTCGACAGTTTGTTCCAGCATTAGCATCCCACCGAAACGTTTCTTCTATAGTCGCAGTTTTAGATCTTCTAGTGCTTGCTCCTCGTCTAAGAGTTCTATGTTAATCTCTAAATTTATTCCCAATAGCCCGAATCTCTCAAACAGTGAAATAGCACTCACCAGTATCGACAACCCAAACGACACCATCCCGAAGCGCCTGATCCACCAAAAACCTCCATACTGTACTCTTCACAATAGCCCGTGACGCGTCTAGCACCGTCCCCTCACAGATTGTCGTAAGCCTCTCGCTTATATACCTCTCCAAGATCGGTTTCTAATCCTTGTCATCGTAACCTGCCTCTAACGGGCGCAACCGCACTTTCGTTCCTTTCAGTATACTTGTCACTTTAGCATCTACCACCTTGTCATCTCTTACACTACCCAACCCCAGTGACTTCTATAGGAACTGCGAAACCACCACCTCCCCCTCCTCAGCTGAGAATGCGGTGGAACAGCAAACGTATTGGTGTTAATTTTGCGATGAGTGACTTTGGCGATGAGGGGGTGCGGTAGGAGGTTGTCGGGTGCAGGACGTGTCACCGCCTAGGGATCATTGGGATCTGGGAGAGGTGCTGGGAGTTGTAAGGCTCGGCGAAGAGCTGTTTGAGTGTTCACTATGGGAGGAGGCGGGGAGGGTTGAGGGTGAAGGCAAGGCGGGAAAGGTGAGGCGACAGGACGGTTGAGAGTGAGGATGACATGGTGTTGATGGTGATGGTGGTGTTGGTGCCGGGGATGGGGGTATCGGTCGAGCTTTTGAGAGGGGCTATGAAACCCTGCTGGCGCTGCGGCTCTGCAGCGATCTTCTGGAATTAGCCACAGGTCACGTGCTATTGCGCTCTGGGAAATTAATACAATACATTGAATAGTTTATCATTCGGGCAGACGATTCTCAAGCGAAAAGGAAAAGCAAGAATGACAGACGATAGTCACTCGTATCTCGTCTTATCTTATCTGTCTCGAAAGGAACTGAGGTTGGCTGAATGCTTGAGATCCCATTACCTCAATGTCAAGTACATGATTTTGCCATTCGCAGATCGCCAAAGCTCAATTCTAGACTTACTGCTATAATAAACGGTACTGAGAAAGCTTCGCATAAATACATGTATCCTAGTTTACGACTATTAGACAGGTATTCAATTCATCGAAAGTACATAAATCATAGTTACATCTTGTACATGGCATATGCGTGCGCGTGTGTGGCTGGGGTAGAGGCTGGGCACCAATTTGCCGATTATGTGTAACCTAGGTATCTATTGCTCTTCTTGTTCAAACCAGGACAGATCACCAACAGACCTTCCCACTCAACAGTGTTTGGCCCCCTCAAATAAGCCTGTCTACTCAAAGATTATCGAACTGTCTACATATCATATCATCAGTCCCAAAGCGTACAGTTTGAATGAGCGGGAAAACCGATCCATATCAGCATTCCTTAGTCTCTACCCTCACCAAACTCAAAACTCAGAACTGTTCGTCTCCCAGTATAGCAACTGTAGTTTCCGATGTCGGATCGCTTTATTGATTGAAAGCATCCATCTAAAAGCCAGTTGGAATCAAAGCTGTCCCCAGAATTAACAAATGTTTGCTAAAGTTGGCCGAACTTGCCTTCAGCTCCTTCGGACGTGTGCCAGTTCTTTGTTTGTTTTAATCATACTGCGTTCATTTTATCTAGAGTATGGCACAAGCCCTTTCCCCTCCCCCACCGGATAGCCAGCTAGGTATGGGAGATCCCCTTCCGCTACGCTTCTTCCCCTGCGTGTGCCAGTGCTCGCAAGCTCGCCATACCCTAGTGTCGGCCGGGTAAAATTTCGTGTCCGGAACCTCCTAGGGAAAATCTGTAGGGAATATGTAGGGAATATGTAGGGATATACAAGCAACGGAGCCGACTGAGTACTTCTCATTTGCCTTGATAAGTTCTGATTGGTTTTATTAACAGTGTGATATGAATGGACTGACCCTCGCTAGCATCCAAAGCTCTAAAAGATGACACCTAACTAACTTTTGCAAATGTTACATATATACAAGTGTCTGATACAGCTAGCTGTAACCGGGGCTGATGCCTCCTGTATATATCTAGAGTCTCTCTTCTTCACACTCCCATCTCTCTGTACCTTAGTCTATACACACGTACACGGTTCTCCCCAACTTCCATATCGTAACAGCAAATGTGGACAGAATTCCGAGTTTGTATGGGTGAAAATTATCAAACCTTTTCACGGAGCGACCACCTCCAGCCAGCTCTCATCTCCATGTGTATCACCTGAGCCCTGTAGCTAGCTTCTGTCTGCAAGCACATTTGAGGACCATAGCTAGCTCCCGCCCCTAAGCAAATTTGATCTCCGTCTCCAACCTCTCCTAGTGAATCCAGAGTTACCATCAATAGATAATTAACATTATATTCAATATTCATGGAGCAGTTGTGGAAAACATCGATTTTTAACCATTTTTAACCGTTTTTGTAAATTGTTTCTTTCAATATTAAAGATATCATGAATCAGAGACAAGGAGGTGAAAGGGGGAGAAATTATGTATATTTCGTGTAACCACTGCACTGTGACCAAAGTAAACCTTGCAAACTTAAATAAATTTGAATTTTTTGATTTCGCGAATATTCTTGGTGGAAGGTACGTACCATTAGCCAACCAATGAGAATGCTTCGTGGTGACAATGATAATTGATTTTGCACTGCAAATTCCTTCAATTCCAACATTACATTGTAGGTACAGAAAAAAGGTTAACTGGCTTCGTGATGCATTTTGGACGAGTCACTCGTTAATGTCCAATGGCCGACCGAATCGTTAGTCTGATTTCTACATGTTAAGTTTTGGCAGTCGGACCCGGCGACAAAACATAACTGGTCAGGATGCCAGCACCTCAGCCTCACGAGCTGCGAGCGATTACTGTGAACCGATTCGAAACCTACAGACACATATCTCAAACCTGCTCAACAGCGAAACTCCTATTACTTGGAAGCAAAAAGGCATCCTTGTTTCGATACTAAAGCTTGCGCCAGACGATAGTACCAGTTATAAGTTAGCCCTCCTTCGGCAAACCCCGCACGAGAGCACTGGCGGCCGAGAATTGTCGAGCAGACAGCAGCGCAAGCGCTGAAACCTGCGGGATCTCCGGCCAAGCCTTGCGCGATCCGGCGTGGAAATCCCTCTCACACTAGAAGGTCCCTTAGCGCCTCAGTGTTTACGGCTAGTGATAGAGGTTAGAGGTGACCGAGGTGAGGGCATAGAGAACTGAATCGGCACCGCCCAACGATAGATAACGTTAGGCAAGATGTAAGGGAGCTATGCCGCGAGACTCAATGGGGAAACTGATATTGCTCGATAGGTCCGATAATTTGTTGGCGGTAGCCTTGGAAGAATTCCAACAAAACTTGTCTGCAGACCAACAGGAACATTTCAACTCAATCGCCAGCGGCACGCCTACGGTAGAGGACATCATTCTTCTCACGCAAGAAATTGACGAGAAGAACGCGGAACGTAAAAGTAGGATTATTGCGAATCGTATGCTTGGCGTTTTAGAATCTGTTCAACAGTATTGTACTGTGGTCGACACCTTTGTCCAGTCGAAACCGACCATTGCTGCGCTTGTTTGGGGTACCTTGAAGTTTGCCATTTTGGTAGTTGCACTTGCATCGTTCCGCTAGACATTCACTAATACAACTTATCTAGACAGCTTCCAATTTCTCGGACTATTTCGGAAAACTGTCGAAGCGCTTTGCCCAGCTGGGAACCTACTGTCCCAGATTGCGTGAGTACGAGAAGCTGTTTACAGCCTCCGTGCGGTTTCGAAATGCACTTTCCAACTTCTACGCTTTCATTGTTGTGTTTTGTACCAAAGCACTATCGCCTATACAGGAGAAAGGTATCACCGGACGCGGATACACGGTTCGTGATGCCGCCCTGACATTAATCTTCTTCTTCAACAGGTGTCAAGCGGTTTGCAAAGTCAGTATGGAAATCATTCAAGGATGACTTCGGAATGTTAGAGGAGAACTTGAGTGCAGCAAAAAATGAAGTGGACGAAGAGATTCGACTTGCGTCTGAGCAGGAAGCACACTACTTTCGCGGATTACAACTTATCGAATTCAAGGAGACTCAGCGTCACCGCTTACAACATTTAGATGAGATCCAAGAGAGCCGACTTCATCGCTCGAAGCAACGTGCCGAGGCCAAGGCAAATCAATTATTCCGCTCCGAACAACTCCTGACTTTGGTAGAGTTCAAGGAACTCCAAGTCCAAAAAGTCATCAAGGAAGAAGGTAAATCAACATTTATGCTATGCCCGATTGGCTACGACTAACAAACACCACTGCAGAACGTTATAGAATCCGATTACATCAAATGGTCTGTAGTTACGATTATACGTGGAGCCTGCGCAGAGCAACGACGATGCGATGCCAAGGTACCGGGTCGTGGTTCTTTGAGCGACCAGAGTTTATGGAGTGGTCACAAGGAGAGTTTCCATGTTGCTTCTGGTATTCAGGAATCGGTATAGACTCCCGCACACCTGAACATATACTAAAGGCTAACTAGCGGTGGACCAAAGTTGGCGGCGGCAAAACCGTCCTCACGTAAGAAATTTGATGCCTCCGAATTAATATTTAAAACGTTGCCGCTGACAGAGGTGCACTCTAGAGCACATGTAATTGAACGTTTGAAAAATATGCTATCCGGTGATAGAGACATGAGGGTGGTCAGCTACTACTTCTTTGACTCTTCCAAGAAGGAATCATTGTCAGCAATTACTTTCTTGCGCAGCATCATGCACCAACTAATTTGGAGCGAAAATCTTTCTCCAAACATCCAACGGCGCCTTGAAGCTATTTTTGGTTTAAACGGCAAAAGAGAACCCGACGTGGATGAGCTGGAGACGCTCATTTTCGAGCTATGCAAGAAATTGGACAAAGTCTTCCTTATTATTGATGGCATTGATGAAGTGGAACAAGATGACCGAAGAATAGTTCTACGCTTTTTTAAACATACTGAACAAAATCAATCTGGTATCAAGTTGTTCGTTGCCGGTCAACCTGAAGTAGACATGACAACGGTTTTCGGCAGCTGTCAGGCGGTTCACCTCAGGCCTCATGATCTAGAAACCGATATCAGAACGTTTATCGACTTTCAATTGGAGAAGATTTCTGGGATTCTGTCTATTTGCGAGCCAGATTTGATCACGACTATCAAACGAACCCTAGCATTAAAAGCCCAAGGGATGTATGTTCAAAATTTTACGCACCTTCGTCAATAGTCAGAGATGGTTACTAATACAACTCAAGGTTTCTTTGGGTTGATCTGCAGATCAAGGCGATCTGCAACACTTGCGAGGAAGACGGAACACCCGATAGAATTCCAAAACTGCTCGACGACCTCCCACAAGGGATCGCGGAAATTTACTCTCGAGCTTTGCATAAATTGCTACGCGCAGATGACGAACATACCAAAATGGCAAAGAAGATCTTCCAATGGGTCAGTTGCGCAAGACGGCCAATGACTATCAGTGAGTTGGAGGAAGCTGCTACAATCGCAACAGGCCAAAAGTCCTGGGAGAAACCTTCGATTAAGTTTCGTCCATCCACACTGAGCAAGCTCAGCGGCAATCTTCTCACTTTTGATGATTACGACAATACAATTTCCCTAGCACACCATACCGTCCTACTGTTCCTCCAGTCCTGCTTCAACACACCTTCGATTGCCAACTTTCACTTCCAGCCCCGCGAAACCGATCGTTATCTAGGTGAGGTATGCATCACATATTTCAACTTCGCAGACTTCGAAAAGGCGCTCACAAGGGCGAGCGACACGAGAAACCTACAGTATTTGAACCGCCCGGTGAACCTAGTCGCATTCAGTCTTCCTGGATTCATGAGACCGCCTGTTGGGTTACGGAACTGGAGCGACCGCCTACGACTACCCTTCGGAAGATACGGCTTTAATTTTCACGACACGCTAAGAGCCACGATGGCTATGACTTGTTCTGTCGATGTCGATCCTCGGTTTCAACTGTTCGAATACTGCAAAGCTAACTGGTACCATCATTGTATTCATTTCTCTCCTGAAAACACAACAAACTTCGCTACTTTGCAGAAGCTCGTACTAGAGAAGCAGTTACCATTTTCTTGGCGACCTTGGGATGATCCCGACGACTTGGACCCATTCGCTCATTGGTCCATGTTTAATTGGGCTGTCCGTCACACTCACGTTCCAATTTTACAGATTTGGAGAAACAGTGTATCTGATAGCGACGCCGCCAACTCCTGGAGGCTCCTGTGGTTAAAGGATGGAGACCAGTTATTCTCGACCGCCTGCACTATGGCCAACTTGGAGCAAATAAAAATACTTTTAGAAAATCGTATCACCGACTCATCTACACCCAGTCCTTCACAAGTACGAGTATTGGTCGCTCTGGCAGATGCTGCTTCTTTGGGACAAGTGATGGTGGTCGAACTCCTGCTCCAAGTGATACCTGACGTTGAAGCTGCAACTCGCAAACACGGTAGGACAGCACTACAGGCAGCGGCAGAAGGTGGTCATCTGGCCGTGGTCGAGCGACTCCTCCAAGCGAAATCCGACGTCAACGCTGCTGCTGCTAGAAAATATGGCAGGACGGCACTACAGGCAGCGGCAGAAGGCGGTCATCTAGCCGTGGTCGAGCGACTCCTCCAAGCGAAAGCCGATGTCAACGCTGCTGCTACTAGCGAATATGGCAGGACGGCACTACAGTCAGCGGCAGAAGGCGGTCATCTGGCCGTAGTCGAGCGACTCCTCCAAGCGGAAGCCGACATCAATGCTGCTGCTTCTAAAACAGGGGGTAGGACGGCACTACAGGCAGCGGCAGGCGGCGGTCATCTGGCCATGGTCGAGCGACTCCTCCAAGCGAAATCCGACGTCAATGCTGCTGCTGCTAGCGAATATGGCAGGACAGCATTACAGGCAGCGGCAGAAGGCGGTCATCTGGCCGTGGTCGAGCGACTCCTCCAAGAGAAAGCCGATGTCAACCCTGCTGCTAGTATAAAAGGCAGGACGGCACTACAGGCAGCAGCAGAAGGCGGTCATATGGCCGTGGTCGAGCGACTCCTCCAAGCGAAATCCGACGTCAATTCTGCTGCTGCTAGGGAATATGGCAGGACGGCATTACAGGCAGCGGCAGAAGGCGGTCATCTGGCCGTAGTCGAGCGACTCCTCCAAGCGAAAGCCGATGTCAACGCTGCTGCTAGTATAACAGGCAGGACGGCACTACAGGCAGCGGCAGAAGGCGGTCATCTGGCTGTGGTCGAGCGACTCCTCCAAGCGAAAGCCGATGTCAACGCTGCTGCTGCTAGTATGAGAGGCAGGACGGCACTACAGGCAGCGGCAGATGGCGGTCATCTGGCCATGGTCGAGCGACTCCTCCAAGCGAAAGCCGATGTCAACGCTGCTGCTAGTATAAACGACAGGACGGCACTAGAGGCAGCGGCAGATGGCGGCCATCTGGCCATAGTCGAGCGACTCCTCCAAGCGAAAGCCGATGTCAACGTTGATGCTAGTAGGAGAGGCAGGACGGCACTACAGGCTGCGGCAGGTGGCGGTCATCTGGCCGTGGTCGAGCAACTCCTCCAAGCAAAATCCAACGTCAACGCTGCTGCTGCTAGCAGATATGGCAGGACGGCATTACAGGCAGCGGCAGGTGGCGGTCATCTGGCCGTGGTCGAGCGACTCCTCCAAGCGAAATCCAACGTCAATGCTGCTGCTGCTAGCAGATATGGCAGGACGGCATTACAGGCAGCGGCAGAAGGCGGTCATCTAGCCGTGGTCGAGCGACTCCTCCAAGCAAAAGCCGATGTCAATGCTGCTGCTGTTAGCGAATATGGCAGGACGGCACTACAGGCAGCGGCAGGTGGGGGTCATCTGGCCGAGGTCGAGCGACTCCTCCAAGCGAAATCCGACGTCAATGCTGCTGCTGCTAGCGAAAATGGTAGGACAGCACTACAGGCAGCGGCAGAAGGCGGTCATCTGGCCGTGGTCGAGAGACTCCTCCAAGCAAAAGCCGATGTCAGCGCTGCTGCTGCTAGAAATTATGGCAGGACGACACTACAGGCAGCGGCAGGTCGTGGTCATCTGGCCATGGTCGAGCGACTCCTCCAAGCGAAAGCCGATATCAACGCTGCTGTTAGCAAATATGGCATGACGGCACTACACGCAGCGGCAGAAGGCGGTCATCTGGCCGTGGTCGAACTCCTACTCCAAGTGATACCTGACGTTGAAGCTGCAACTCGCAAACACGGCAGGACGGCACTACAGGCAGCGGCAGGTGGCGGTCATCTAGCCGTGGTCGAGCGACTCCTCCAAGCGAAAGCCGATGTCAACGTTGCTGCTAGAAATTATTGGAGGACGGCACTACAGGCAGCGGCAGAAGGCGGTCATCTGGCCGTAGTCGAGCGACTCCTCCAAGCGAAAGCCGATGTCAACGCTGCTGCTAGTATGAGAGGCAGGACGGCACTACAGGCAGCGGCAGAAGGCGGTCATCTGTCGATGGTCGAGCGACTCCTCCAAGCGAAAGCCGATGTCAACGCTGCTGCTAGCCAATCAGGCAGGACGGCACTACACGCAGCGGCAGAAGGCGGTCATCTGGCCATAGTCGAGCGACTCCTCCAAGCGAAAGCCGATGTCAACGCTGCTGCTAGTATAACAGGCAGGACGGCACTACAGGTAGCGGCAGAAGGCGGTCATCTGGCCATGGTCGAGCGACTCCTCCAAGCGAAAGCCGATGTCGATGCTGCTGCTGATAGAAATTATGGCGGGACGGCATTACATGCAGCGGCAGGTCGCGGCCATCTGGCCATGGTCGAGCGACTCCTCCAAGCGAAAGCCGATGTCAACGCTGCTGCTAGTATGAGAGGCAGGACGGCACTACAGGCAGCGGCAGAAGGCGGTCATCTGGCTGTGGTCGAGCGACTCCTCCAAGCGAAAGCTGACGTCAATGCTGCTGCTTTTAGAACAGGCGGTAGTACAGCACTACAGGTAGCGGCAGGTGGCGGCCATCTGGCCGTGGTCGAGCGACTCCTCCAAGCGAAAGCCGATGTCCACGCTGCTGTTGGCGAATATGGCAGGACAGCACTACAGGCAGCGGCAGAAGGTGGTCATCTGGCCGTGGTCGAGCGACTCCTCCAAGCGAAAGCCGATGTCAACGCTGCCGCTATAAATTATGGCAGGACGGCACTATCGGGAGCGGCAGGTGGCGGCCATCTGGCCGTGGTCGAGCGACTCCTCCAAGCGAAATCCGACGTCAATGCTGCTACTGCTAGCGAATATGGCAGGACGGCATTACAGGCAGCGGCAGAAGGCGGTCATCTGGCCGTGGTCGAGCGACTCCTTCAAGCGAAAGCCGACGTCAACGCTGCTGCTAGCATAAAAGGCAGGACGGCACTACAGGCAGCGGCAGAAGGCGGTCATCTGGCCGTGGTCGAGCAACTCCTCCAAGCGAAAGCCGACGTCAACGCTGCTGCTAGTATGAGAGGCAGGACGGCACTACAGGCAGCGGCAGAAGGCGGTCATCTAGCCGTGGTCGAGCGACTCCTCCAAGCGAAAGCCGACGTCAATGCTGCTGCTTCTAGAACAGGCGGTAGGATGGCACTACAGGCAGCGGCAGGCAGCGGCCATCTGGCCGTGGTCGAGCGACTCCTCCAAGCGAAAACTGACGTCAATGCTGCTGCTTATAGAACAGGCGGTAGGACGGCACTACAGGCTGCGGCAGGTGGCGGCCATCTGGACGTGGTCGAGCGACTCCTCCAAGCGAAAGCCGATGTCAACGCTGCTGCTGCTAGCGAATATGGCAGGACAGCACTACAGGCAGCGGCAGAAGGCGGTCATCTGGCCGTGGTCGAGCGACTCCTCCAAGCAAAAGCCGATGTCAACGCTGCTGCTAGTAAACACGGTAAGACGGCACTCCAGGAAGCGGCAGGTTGTGGTCATCTGGCCGTGGTCGATCGACTACGTGCTGCCGGTGCTCAATAACCCCATGTGGATTCTGAATGTCAGTACTCGATTATCTCTTTATCGTGACATTGCTTTTTATTAGCAGATCAAAACTCATCATTGATTCACTAGATATCTTTACTACTCGTCGCTAGTAGTCATTCTGCAGCGTCTATTCGTCTTCCGTTCTTTTTCCTGCACACCGTGGTTCCAATTTATGTTGTTTGAGCTTTAGGGTTGACTGCTTTCACTATGATAGTGCTGCCGAAATACTATGAAGGAGATAAATAGAGTGGCGTGTTCTATGGTTCTATGAATTGGAGATACTGATATATTTAGCGAGGCGTGGAAGGTCTGTGAATATCAAGTGCTAGGGGTTATGGAATTGGAACAGGGATGGTGTTCTCTTTTTTGGCTTTTATTAGTATGTCGTTAGGAATACGGTTGGCAGGAAGGGAAAGCGGCAGAGATGGAGGACCCGGGAACATGTCGTTTATGGAGAGACAGAGTGAAGTCAAGCGTGTTTTCCTACATCATCATTACTCTTTGGCGATATACTTAGGTTTTTATCTTACAATGCAGTTTTGCGATTTACCCTCTGCCGCAGTACAAGGCCCTGTGAGCCAAATGAGCAGTGCAGTTTCTGAAGGACGACCTAGAAAAAGAAGCCGAGATCTTGATTAGTTGTTCATATGATTGCCCCACCAGAGATCTATTCAGCTATGCGACCCGATTCATTCTCCCAAGGGTGATAGAAGTCCTCACCCGACCATTCATTGCTTGCTTGAGATGAGTTTATCCAGGGCGTTAAGTGTCAATTGCGAGCCTCTACCATCAATCTCGAATAGTAACGCGTGCGCATGAGGGCATTCGCGGGAGATTTTTCTGATGAATTGCGGGGAATTTTACGCTGGGAGCCACAGTACACCCGAAGTTTCCTAGCGCACTGTGACTCAGGTTGCCCATGTTTCCCGCTACTCCACTTGCTCTCTTTGACTGAGAAAACATTGCAGAGCCACCTTCACTCAATTGCAGGAAAGATCCGGCTGGCAGGTATGCCGCGATTCCGAATTCGTGGGAATTAGGCTGAAATGTCGCCTTGGTATTACTGCACTATGTGCGTTTTGGTGCTCGCTATCCGTCGCTATCACAGCGAGCCATAGGCTTTCACAACCATCAAAGCAGATTCACACTCCGCACTCAGATCAGTCTCACCAGGACTTCAAACGCACTAGATCAGCAAGTATATCTTATATTTTAATCCAGAATATTGAAATCTGCCCAAACTCTATCTGGCTATCTATCGGATTGGAACAAGGACCGGCTCACGTGCAAATGCTAATGAAGACTTTTGCCCCAATCTCGTTGCACCCACAACTCCAACTCTAAGCATGTGCTTTTAAGTGCCGCTTACGACCGGGAATGGTTAGCTTGATCCAAATTTCGATGTGAGCAGGGATTATGCTTTCCGATTCGCCAAATTTAGCTTTACCAGGGGTCTATGCATTGATCCCAATTCGTGCAACAAGGGTCTGCAGGTGGGAACTTGCCGTTCAGCTGCCATTTGCACCCTTGAGTCACGCAAAGTTACTATTCTCCCTTCTGTTTGGTTTGTATTCACTATCGAGTATGTACGGCGGCCTGGTACAACAAAACCATCATATCTCTTTTAAATTTGCAACTCCATTTGAGCAACACCAAGGACAGCACACCTATACAACACCTCCAAAAGCATTGTCTCAATTGTAAAAAAAAAGTGATAGAGTGATTCAGAGGGTAGTTATATTAAAATATAATCAAGTCTTATAGACTCTCTAAAGAAAAGTGGGAAATGATTGTTGTGGTGGTGAGGTGGTGGTAGTGGGCGCTCGGTTCACATCTATCACCTTGCCCATCTCATCCGATTTCCAAGTCTCCAGATGCTTTATTATATTTAGGCGGTCAAAAACTATCAGCAAAAGCGAAAATCCACGATACGCATAGCTCATAACAAGCTTCCCGTAGACCTATAGTGACCCACGCGTTTATGGTTTGTAATCATATTCCATTCGGCCGCTTGCGGCCATAGCATATATCCTCTTTCTAACATCCCCGCCACTCCAAAGAAAATGCAAAGCAAAAACAAAGTAAAGTCGTGACCCCCACCCCTACCTTCATCCCCTAAAACAAAAAAATCGCCCAAAACAACCTCATCCTCATCCCCTCAGGACTCTACTCCTCGTTCTCTGAGCTCTCCGCCACCTCCTCCGCTCCAACCACCCTGCCCACATCCGTGACGGCGAGAAAATCCATCAACGCTTGTGTACATTCTTCCGACGCAAAGTCTCGGGACATAGGAAGTTGAAACCGCCACTGCACCCCTGTGACCTCTCGATTCTTCTTCCATAACACCTCTTGTGCTTTTTTTCATCTTTTGCACTCTTGAAAAGGTGGTCTCTAGTCTAATATTCGTGTCCGCACCACCAACACTTCATATCATCCTTTTTCCCAATTGCAGTGATCCACGCGTGGGCCTATGGAAGTTTACACGGCTGGCAAACCCAATGGACTTATGGAAGTCTTATAGCCGGCAGAGTCTACGGGCCAACGTTAGTCTTTGCTGCAGACCCCGCTGGTACCATACGCACTATTTTTACTATTTTTGGGAGCCCGCTTGCGATAGCGCTTGAGGGAGCGCTTTAGGGAGCGCTTCAGGGTGAATAATGTTTTTCCACGGAAAGCTTTGGGCCGATGGAAAAGCCTTAGTCTGTGGAAAATTAATGTTAACGTAGCTAGCCTACTCGTCTAAGTGCTTTAACTACTGGCTGGCACTGTGGTCACCATCTCCACTGGCCAGAGCATTACCATAGCGCAAGAGTTGACCAGCATGAGCAGCCTAAATGTGCCAGTGTGCGCAGACACACATACGTCCAAACTCAACGGGGATTGGATTGTAGATTCCGCTGAAAAACTGGGTCGGAGATCTGCTCTCACTAAGATCTAATTATTCATTGTTGCCAAAGGAGAGGGCTGAAATTGTCAACACCATGGCTGTAACGCATTGCGAGATCCCATCAGAGTGCGGGAATCTGAAGATAAGGTTTACACTAATAGACTTGGATCGACGTCATGGTTTCGGTCGCCAGCCAGGTGCCACTTCCTACCTACATAGCTACTCTGCTAGTCTGTGTATACAGATTCACTACGAGGTGACTCCATGCTCCCAGGTACACTTGATTGCACGCTCCCAGGTGTACTTAATTACACGCTCCAAAGTGCACATAATCCGGAGGCGAGTGACTCTAGCCCGCTCCAAAAGCACAAAGTTGGCCGCCACTCGAGAACGGCTTAGTGGGTTCACAATCTGAGAGCCCCTTCATTTAGAGTGCATTGAATAGATGATTCAACGCCAACAGGCATCTCAAGCGGAACAAAATTCAGAGAGATGGCATAGGTGGATGTTAGAGTTGATGGAATTCCCTTGGTATTACTATACACTACCCCATGTCAACTCCATCAATTATGGTCTACTTATGACACTTATTGAACATCACATGATCTAATCAATTCGCTCTAAATGATCGCAGTCTTGGAATGTAAATCTAAAATGCCGTTCTCTAGAGCCATCTAATTTTATATTTTCGGAACGGGACACCACTAGGGGTGCAGAGCCGAGTGCACAGAGTCAAGTGCACCGAGAAGCATGGAATCGAGTGTAGTCAAGTGCACACGAGAGCTTGGAGTTAAGTGCACCTGGAGAATGCAGTATAGTATCCAGCGCTGCGAATAGTATCTCGCGCAGATTTTGCCAGTGTACCGTCGTGTATCAAGGACTTCGTAGTGCCCACGGGCCAAATTTATTATAGAAGACAGTCCAAGAAACAACATATCTATAGGCTGCACGTCGCGTAAGGTCATTTTACTGGTGAAGTTTTGGTGGATTTAGGGAGGAATCCTACTCCTCGCACTGCCAAACTTTTTGGACTCCTATGTAGTTGACACATCACATTACAGTGGCTACTCATTAAAAATACAATAAATACATATAAAAGTTAAATGACTACACATTCAAATTTGAGTGACTACCAATGTTCTCAACCGTCCACGGGTGGACCAGTCTGGACTGGATAGATTTATCCAAGGTTCGAGTGTTACACATCTGCTTGAATCATGTGTATGAACTAATTCGAGGACAGAGTGTATGTGCCTTAGGGTTAGTTACCGCTAACTATTCACTAGCAGATGAATATGACCAGTATCTTGTTTCTCCCTACTCTCGAAAACCAGCCGCCTGACAGACCGAGCTTGCGAGTGACGAGAAATCTGGGAACGAGAGCAGTTTCTGCAACAGACCTTTCGATTCCAAATTGTGGATCTCTCAGCGCACAATCTATTCCATCTTCTCTGCCATGGCACCCAATATTTTCTCCTTACCAGCAATGAAAGCGGGTGTTAAAGGTTATTCTCTTAATGTAAGCTGATGTTAACAGACCAGCGTAATCGGTTGCACACTGATGACCTGTAGACAACGGAGTGCATACAGTCATGTGATGGGTTAAACATTGGACTTCCGCAGGTTGATGTCACCAGGCAGTGTTCCTAAGCGGCTCGGCCGCTAAAGAAAATTGTGATCAGGGCCGGGCAGTAGATAATAGAGTAAGGAGTGGGGATAAACTAGAGATGGATTTGGATGAAGGAAGAACGATGGATTTTGATGAGATGGACTAAGTTTTTGTTGTGGCTTAGTATTTCTACTTGGCTGTAGTTCGTGCAATACAATATAATTTTGGGATTGGTCCAGTGCAAGACTGCCATTGCGTAGTCGAGTCCGGTCCTTTCCCTCCGGTAGACCGGACCGTACAGAGCCCTACTCCGTCCGGACTGGTGAAAATATTGGTGAGTACAAAATCACAACCAAATGCCAAAAGAAATGCCGGCACAAGACTACCTGGTTTGCAATCAATTAATCTCATTGTAGTGTCAAACTACACATCTCAGTGAAAACAGCCAGATATTATGATCAGTGGACGTGTTGACCTAAACAATCCTTCAGAAGGTCTATACAGAAATCGGTAGCCACCACTGGTACCACCTAAGCAATCACCCATATTCTTTAGAGAGACCTTACGAGCTGATTATATTTTATTGAAGTACCCTCTTAATCACCATCATCCGGCACTAATAAAAAGTTGTAACGGTATCCGAGGTTAGGGTTCCCAATGCTGGCACCTGAAGTGTCCAGGGCCGGGTAACGACAGCTCTATATAGACTACACGCGATAATCTTACCTACACATCTACACCTATGATCACTCGGATTCACGTTTGCAACCGTTGTTACATAAATAGATCTCAGCTCTCATACGGGCTGACTGGCTCTGATACGGGCTGACGGAGTTCAGCCGTCTCTACATTTAGATGAGTACGTACGTGTTCGTACCGTATATATATGGCCTTGTGGCTCTCTTAGAAAGTACAATTAAGCTTCTAGCAATCAGTATTTCAACAGGTTATGAGCCCGGTTATCGCTACTATCTAAATTCTCACGACCTTTCCCACGATCTCTTTCACGATCACCAAAAGAGCCTCAAGAACCCTAAACCTTGTCACTGTAGCAACAACCGCATAAACAGCACTAAGACTCAACACCATCACGAGCCATCTCCACGATCTCACGATGACTTCCTCAATACTACCCCTCAGGGGCTGCCCTTTTCACCCAACATGGCGGCTATCGTGGCCGAGGCAAAGGCTGAGTCCATGGTGGATGCGGTGGATGCGGTGGATGCGGTGGACGCGGTGGACGCGGAGAAAGCAGTGAAAGCAGAGATAGCCACGGACATGGGCAACAGAGTAAGTGCACCTATTGCAAAATTGACAGCCATACTACAGATGCATGCAGAAAACGGAAACGCGCTCAGGAGGGAGGAAACAGCAGAGGAAGCGATGAGCGCATTTGCTACCAGTGCGGGCTTCCAGACCATATCAAAGTCAATTGTGTCACCTAGAAACGTGTAAGGGAGTGGTGGAGAGTGAAGACAGCCACCGCTACAGCCGGAGACTGCGATCCCCTTTGACTAACTGCTCGTGCTGTTACCGCCGCTGCCACTTCGAACTTCTCAATGTTCAAAAAGCTCTCATTTCCTATAGTAATCGAACTTAGAGACAACAATTCAGTCACCGCTACGCATTAAGGTTTCGTCGATGTCATACAGGGCTACCAAATCGAAACTCTCCATGCTCCTACTTTTCAACTTTCCCTCCTTCAATCAACCAATTGAATTTGGTGGGCATACGACTATATTTCGGAACAGAAAATTCTCCTCTACAATCGTGTCTTCAGAGGTCTACTCTCTGCATCCTGGCCAAGCACAAGCAAAGGTTCCTTAGAATGCCGGTCAAGCTCACTACGAAGCACCATGTGAGATGCTACATGGATTTGGCAAACCTACGCACGATGCGGCCAGCAAGGAAATATCGTATCAAGCTCCTCTCCACAACCTATGTCGATTCGGATGGTACGCCAGCAGATTTATCCCCACAGTAAAACGCCGAGGCAAATTTGGCCCAAGGTCAAAGCCCTGCATGATGGCATGGAAGCAATGGGATTGATATCAATGTTTAAACTACTAGAAGACAAGCAATCTATTGAGGAAATAGATACCGGAGATGAGCCTCACCGAGGACAAGATAATCAACCTATGCAGTTAGAAAACGCCCACAGTCGGCGTCTCGGTAGAGAGCATAGGACTGCCCAGCGTTTGGCGGCAGAAGCAGAACGCATCGCCCACAGACGGCGCCTCCGCAGAGAGGATCAGACTGCTCAGCGTTCGGCAGCAGAAGCAGAAAACGCCCACAGCCGGCGCCTCCGCAGCGAGGAACAGACTGCTCAGCGTTCGGCAGCAGAAGCAGAACGCATCGCCCACAGCCAGCGCCGCCTCGGCAGAGAGGATAAGACTGCCCAGCGTTTGGCAGCAGAAGTAGAACGCATCGCCCACAGCCGGCGCCTCCGCAGAGAGGATTAGACTGCCCAGCGATTCGCGGTAGAAACAGAACACATTGCCCACAGACGGCGCCTCCGCAGAGAGGATCAGACTGCCCAGCGATTCGCGGTAGAAACAGAACGCATTGCCCACAGACGGCGCCTCCGCAGAGAGGATCAGATTGCCCAGCGATTGGCGGCAGAAGCAGAACGCATCGCCCACAGCCGGCGCCTCCGCAGAGAGGATCAGACTGCTCAGCGTTCGGCAGCAGAAGCAGAATGCATCGCCCACAGCCGGCGCCTCGGCAGAGAGGATCAGACTGTCTAGCGTTCGGCAGCAGAAGCAGAAAACGCCCACAGCCGGCGCCTCGGCAGAGAGGACCAGACTGCTCAGCGTTCGGCAGCAGAAGCAGAACGCATAGCCCACAGCCGGCGCCTCCGCAGAGAGGATCAGACTGTCTAGCGTTCAGTGGCAGTAACCAAGAAATCAAGCCAAGTACCGCCAGGATCTTCAGCTCCACCGATAGCGAGTCGTGTTACAAGAAGTCAAGGTAAAGCCCCCACAGAAGCATTAACGGCATCCACAGCCACTGGAGATTCTTTCACCTACGCGGAAGCTATGGAAAGCCGTCAACGAGATCACTGGAAAAGAGCCATGACGGAAGAAAGCACGTTGATCCTGCACAACAACCTCTATCTCAGCAGCAATGGCATTCTGATACTTCTATCATGAACCTCGGCCCGGCATGCCAATTCCTCGGCATTGAAATCCACTGCGAAGATAACGGAATCAGTCTCGATCCCAATATAAAGTTAGACTTGGCCGAGGATCGGGGGGAGAAGGAATTGGAAGATATCAGAGACTATGAAGTAGTCGTGGGATCACTAATGAACGCAGCACATGCAACTCGGCCAGATATCTCTACCTCAAATCTGCAACAGATTTTCGACTACATTTCAATGGCAATGGCATCGGCATCGGCATCGGCATAGGCATCAGCATCGGCATCGGCATCGGCAATAGTCTCGCAGGGTACTCGGATTCCGATTGAGCCAATGTCAGCGCGGACCGCAAATCTCAAGGAGGGCATGTGTTTCTCGCCAGTAATGGAGCTATCTCGTGGCAGTCTCGAAAGCAAAGCCTCATCGCCATGTCAACTCAAGGCCGAGTGCATCGCCTGCTCGGAGGCATAGTCAACTACTCCTATGTACACACGGACGAAAATGTGGCAGATATACTCACGAAAGCAATGGGTTTATGGTAATGGAGGTCAATTGGAGGTCAATTTAAGGTTTTGATTTAAAGTTGTTTCACTTTTCTTTTGGGGATACGGATTTCTTTGTTTATATGGATGGCCATCCTCAGGCTACGGTAGTACTCTTTCCCTGCTCACGCAGGGTTTTAAGGAGGCTACTATGGGAATCACAAGTTGTGCATCATCTTTGTTTGTTTCTTGCTCCACGGAGCGTAGCAAGAGGGGGGAGTGTTACATAAATAGATCTCAGCTCTCATACGGGCTGACTGGCTCTGATACGGGCTGACGGAGTTCAGCCGTCTCTACATTTAGATGAGTACGTACGTGTTCGTACCGTATATATATGGCCTTGTGGCTCTCTTAGAAAGTACAATTAAGCTTCTAGCAATCAGTATTTCAACAACCGTATCCTCCCAATTACCATCCCTGGCGGTACACGGCCGTACGTGCCGGTATTCTCCCTTACAAAGTACGCAACATCGTTGTGTTTCAATACTGGCAGTGTTCCTAAGCGGCCAGGCCCAGCCGGCCTGATCTGTAGGCGGCCGCGAGGCATTTTGCGGCGTATGCTTTTCAAATGGAGGCTGGGCCCCTTAGGAACATTGAATACTGGTACTTATAAACGTCATTCATAAAGGAAACCGAGTCATTGCACATGCGCGGCTTGTTCCATTTCGGGTTGGCAATTTAACATCAACTTCGATACTCCAGTGTTGCGTATACCTACGTAATGAATTAGGCGTCACCACCTCCCTTGAGCGTTGTATGATGTTCTTGGCCGAGACAAATACGATCCACAGAGAGGCAGCCGAGAGGTAGAGACGCCATGTCAGACTGTTTAATTTCAGAAGTGCATCTATCATCCATCATCACTATACCTCCAGTTGATACAATCAAAGTTCTCCTCATATCTATTTCTTCGTTCATGCCTCCACCTCACATCGAGATCGCCACACGATGTCGAGACTCACTGTTGCCTGTAACAAGTTATGAAAAGCGTCAGTTTAACCCCCAACGGAAGCTGCTCTGCAGCCGCAAGATGCCATTTCACAGCTATAGTTTTATCGAATGGTGGCCTACGACGTGGCGGTGGTGGTGGAGGGACGACGATTGAACTTGACCAACGGCGAAGTTACGGTCAATTTCTGGGGAAAGGAATGGAATGCACCGGTGGGGAGGTGTATTCCTTTAGGCAGCTGCAGAGGCACGCGAGTGCAATTGGCAGTTTGCTCAGTACCGTCGATGCGAGTGCCCAGTCTAAATCTAACATGCAGGGAGAAAAGCACTTGTGCGACGAAGCTGATTACCCAATTAGGGGACGGATCGCGGATATACAACGAGCGATAGATGTGCGGGTGTCAAACAAACGGAGGTATGTACTCTAAGAAGTTTCTCCCGATACCTGTCGTTTGCTGAGTGCATCCACTGATGTGGTTGGTCAAGCTCTGATTAGCATCGATTGGAAAATACAGGGGGTTGGAGATTGTGCAGATGTATGCACCCGAATTCAGCCGATGTGGTCGCTGCGCATGTGATTAGCGATCCCACAGCGATCGTGCGGAGTTCCAATTCCTGCCCATGCCATTTGCGCCGTGCAGTGCCAAGCCCAACTCTTATCGAGTAGTATACTCTTGCTAAAATTATTTGTATGGAGACAGGGGTGAATATCCAGTTAGAAACCAATGGTCCGCTATAGGCCAGAATCCCTGCTATGTAACACACGAGGAAGACCCAAAAAAAGTCACGAAATTTTACCCGGCCGGAACATGGCAAGCTTGGGAGCAACAACAAGCCCGAAGGCGCCGGAGGCGAGTTCGGGCCAACATTGACTGAGAACCTGCAGAAGTAAAAAACTTATTTTTCGATTGGTAGCGTGTTCCCTTGTCTGTTATAACAAGAGGTTTTTTGGTGGTGCCAGAATCTTTTAACTCCACCTATCCGGTATTGCCAGGTAAACTGTAACTCCAAGTGCCCAAACTAATACAATTCGCCACGTCTGGTGCAGTTGACCTGGCCAGTGCTGCGTCACCGCTTGTCGAGAGGCACACAATATGCTTTCTTTTTAGGTTTCAGTTTGTCACGGTCGCGCGCGGTGTGCTGAAACATTTTGTACTCTACATTCTTGGAATCCTTTCGCAAATTGGAGGTGCACTACTTATCGTAAATTTCTAGCTTGTCAACATAACCCTTGTATGGTGATAATCATTGCAGGTCCGTGTAGCAGCCACATCTCATGCATGTTTTGGTGCCCCTGCCTAATACTCCGCCTTCATTGTGGAGATGCGTACGTCTGGCAAACAGGAGGCCAGATATGTTGCATCGATTTGTCCATTCTGCTAGTTGTGCTGGCTTATGTGCAACTCCGCAGCTTTAGAGCACATAAAAGTCCGCCATGGGGGTTGCATAGACCACCAGCGGCGCTACAAAGAACTAGATACAACCAGATAAATGGTACTCTTTCTTGTACTTGCAAAACTTATAGGTGCGATCATCGTGCTGCCAAGCCCACTAAACGATTCCAGACTTTACCCTAACCTCTGGAAACAACAAGCGGACGCAAAGTTGTTCAGACCTCCAACTGTTTTAGCGGTATACTGGTTCCCGGCAGTGAACCAGCTCACAGATAATTAGTTCTTGCTCAGTGGAGTGTAGTTTTGCGTTTGAAAATAAAGCAGTAAACCAATAGTTAAACGGTGTATACATTTATGAAACATACACGGGGAACAGTGTGTACTCTACAATGTTGAGTGAGAGATTATACACACCTGACGGTCAATAACTAGGTATTGAGCAGTTTGCACTGGATGAATCCAGCTTGCACTGGTTCCACATGCAGTGTAGTGCTGTGCAGTTTCTTAAACAGTTGGTATAAACCGTATGGTGCAGTTTAGTGCCGATTTCCCAACCAGTTCCACCGTTGGGAGGTCTGAAGTCTTAGTAGTTTCCCGGAATAGGCCAGTATCCTTAACTACTTATTTTCAGTAGCGAATAAATAGAGATCAGAGACATGCTGTTATCCTCATCGGTACACGGGGAAAATACTCGAAGGAGCATGAGCTCATAAATCCGACTCAACTTCCGCTTTCACAGGCCATAGTATACGAACACAGAACGGTATTGAGTTGTACCAAGTCTTGGTGAGAAACATAATTGGAATAGCGCACGACTTCTGGGAAGTCCGAAAACACACCGCATTTGTGGCAGCGTTAAAACTACATTGTCTCATTGAAGTTCAGTCATGGAGTCCGAGGTTTATAGACATTGTTATAATGTGTCAAGCAGCGGAGTTGGTATGGAAGTGCGGGTACTTATGATCAGCAACAGTAGTTCCAGAAGGGTGGTTGTACAGTTGCGCAGTTTTACAATTCCACCCACACAGACGTCAGTGCACAAGCATCTTTGCACCGGGAAACATCCAAATTTGGCTACTATTAAGGAGGCTCAAAACCTACGTTCACTTGAAATAAATCGCGTTTTTAAATGCATCATGGCACACTATAACCATCATTCATAGAGACTAAATCATGGTAAAATTAAGAAGAAAATCTGAACATAATTTAGGATGTCTTTGTAATTTTTGGATGTGTTGTCGCGATGTTGTAAAGTAAGTTAGGTTTCTCAGCCCCATTTCTCGGCGCGCAACACAACGCAACACAACACCTTTAAAGGACAGATAAAAAACACAGCAAAACAGATGAATATTTCCCTCAAATTAAAGCACTATTTGTACTGAATCTTTTATGATATGTTGTCACTGAGCTACAATACATTAATCTCAAAGTTGATTAATTAAACCTCAAGGTATCTTATCAATACTAGTTGGTAAGTTTAACAAGATTCATTTCAACTCTATTTTTTATCACTTGTGTGCTAGATAAGCAAGCAAAACTTCAAAATTGCTTATCCATTTATTCACTCTTTCAAAACATATACTTGGACTGGAGAGTATCTTGCTCTTACTCTTGATCATTGTTTATCTCACTTTGATACTGAATAAAATGGTGACTGAGTATATTGTATATATGTATCAGGTTTTCAACATTCAACATTGTTTTAATATGGTGGCTTAAGATGGAAAAAAGTATTCTACATATTGAAATCTTGAATACAGAATAATTATTCATATAAGCATATGACATATGTCTTTGTCGATTCTGATTGGTGGAAAGCGATTACCGTGTGGTGGCACAAGCATCTAGTGGCGTTGCACAGCCATTATTGAGCGGCTGCTCATATTTGCTTGTGTATTGCATTGCACTATGCCTGTTTAAGTAACGTTTGTTTACCCTAGTACATACTCTCGACACTATCCTGATATGCCATTCAACTTCATCCTAAACACAAGTCTAACATGTCATTCTAAGACGATTGACTGTATGTAATTTCATACTAATACCTTGTGGACCCCCCTCTATCGACACTACTCTAAGATGCCTTTCAACACAGTGCTAAATCCAAGTCCAAGGTGTTATTTTGGGACGATTGACTGTATTTGATTTCGTACCGATACCTTGCAGACTCCTCCATCACCTCCATCCGGATATGCTGAAATCGTTTTGAGACCGATTGGAATCACTTCTTACATGACTTCGACTTTTCTTGGAAATCTTACGTTTTGATTTCTCATCACCATGAGCCTGCGTAAACCAAAGTACTGAGTTCCAAGTCTTACTAACATCGTAGTTTATTGGTAACTGTATAAAAGGAACACATTTGATGGCCTATCTTCTTCTTCTCCTACATGTTCTCCTCCTACATCAGCAACAACCCTAGTTTCCGCCTGAAACACCTGGGTGTTCCGGATGGCTCTGACGGCTCTGGTGGAACCTCGTACCCTCTGACGGAGAATCAGATATGACCCGTCGCCCAAGCGACGGGTAGCAGTGCATACCTCCCTTGCGGCGGCTATGATACCATGCCTCTTATTCCTGCGACGCGTCGCCTTGTATATTACACTTGCTGCTCCGGTGTCAGGCTTCCTTTTCTTTACGTCCGGAAAGTGGTGACGTATATGCACCATCAGAATGACATGTATGTTACACTCTTCGCAGGGGTTGCAGTTATGCAGTAGCCATTTACACAACACCTGGTGATGTGTATGCCTTTCGTCAGCCAATAGCCACATGCTGCACTCTCATTTATGTTTCGCTTTTAGATTTTGTCACGTATTGCAATACAGTCTTCGCTTCAGATACATCGCTTGCCGTTGCATTTGCCTCGCCATTGTCGTATTTTACATGTCTGAAATATATTGTCTAATGTTCCCACTCTCTAGTACTATGCCCTCAGTGCTCCACATTCTGCGTTGATCCATCATCGGCTTGCGATGCTTTTTCCTCCTTATCCGCATCGTCGCCATCCTCGCCCTCATACCTGTTGACATCTCTGGTTCCCAGGTCAAACCTACTATGGCCTCAGTCCTCTACATTCTGTGTTGATCCATCCTCGGCTTGCGATGCTTCTTTGTGCTCATCTGCATCTGCATCATCGCCATCCTCGCCCTCATACCCGTCGACATTACTGGTTCCCAGGTCAAACCTCTCGAGTTCAGTAGTGGCCCGTCGTCGCCGGCTGGCGGTAACAATGGCATTGCTTTCGTAACCATCATCTTCGAAATGCGCGCTGCGCCCTGGCATCCCGAAATGTAGTTCGTCATCCGTGCAATTGTTGTTCATCGGGATGTTTGAGTCAGTACTTCCGATCTCAGGTATCTTAGGCGCCACTTCGGAGGTCAAATAGTCAAAAATAATAGCATTGTCAACTCGTGCAGGTTCCACGCTGATCACCACACCAGGCGTTGGGTTCTCTGCCTGTTGGATCTGACGCTTGACTGTGGCAAGAGTGTTGTTATACACCCTCTGCTGGTAGCTCTCCGGTAGTGTGTTCCAGGTATTCATCAAGAATGTATAGGTGTCTGTAACGCCAGGCGAGGTTAACAACTTGGGACCCGTTACAGAGCAGCAGGATACGATGTTACCACCGTCATTCTTGCAGTTGAAGTAGTTCGAGCGATCAGGTCTGTCGGCTTTCAGCTATGACTTTGAAGCTTTCGGATGAACACCTTTGTTCTTTTGCCACTCCAGGAGAGCATGGCGCAACGCGTTGCAGGTAAACATGATCAGTGGTGTGGGTATATGACTGTCCTTGTCGTCAATCATGGAATTAGAAAATCCATCAGCATACTTACTGCGGTTATTCGCCCGATGATAAAATTTGATGTAGATAAACTGTTGGATTGCATCTGCCCGGAAGTCCAGTGGATGCTAGCCATTCGTTAGCAGCTTTCGACTCTCTCTGTATTGGATTTGGACCGCGTACACCACCTTCCACACGCTCTGCTATTGGAAAAAGATACTTATTGTCTGCCAGAAGGGAATCAATGAAATCCAAACACTCTGCGGTGGATTCAAAGCGGTGGAGATCATAAAGCTCTGCTATGTTGTCCCTTGCAGATTGAATATAATGGGATTTAACCTTATTGACTTGTGCGTGAACCTGGTACCAGTTTGAGCGTGTAATATCCAACGTGCGCCGTTACTTCAGCATACCTCTTTGAAGATCTCTTTTGTGCATGCCTCAGATGCGATTGACCAAATGTTGTTTTGCTGCATTTCGGTGTCCCAGTACGTCTCTATTATCTACCACTGCGGGGATTCAGCTAATGCTTTCGCAACACGTTGCGTTGCACAACTTATCATCTCCAAGTCGCTTGCACTTATAAACGGCTGTCTGTTCCACATGTCGAGCTCCAGGAGCCTGCCCGTTGCAAATACAAGATGGGACATGTCTGAGTGACCAGATCGATGGAGGATGCGACTTCCGGAGACCACTGATCGAGGTGTAGACACCGCCTGCGGTTGCAATTGCCACTGCCTCTGTCTCTGAATCCTTTGTGTTGCTCGCATTCGCAGTGGATTTCTAATGATTGCACGGGCTTCTGGATTTGGGATGGGGGTAGGCAGGTTTTCAAGACCGCTGAGAGGGGTGGGAGTGCAAGCAATGCCGGATGCGGGACTGGATAGAAGGCGACGCGTTGAGTCTGTCTGTGTGATTCCGCTGGGTGCTGGTGTGTTCCGACTGCTTGTACCCGGCGTGGCGGTTGGAGTAATTATTGACCATCTCAGTGTAGCGGACGGGGTGGAAGTCACACTTTGAGTGATATCTGCAACACGAGAATTGTTCCGTAAAGATGAGGGGGTGGAGTTCTGACCTTGGATTGTAGAGGCTACGGAACTCCCTCCTTGAGAGGAATCCCTCTCGCCAGCCGGTACGGAAACACATCTCTGAGTAGGGGGAAGTTCAGAAGTTCCCGAAGGCCCACGCTTTTGTTGATTCTGACGATTAGAAAGACATCGAACATATCGTACGACCGGAGAAGTGACATGGTGAGGGCTTTGGGAAGGCATCATCCATTATGGATGTTCGATGTTAAGACTGTGGGAATAATATCCTCAGCATGCATATGCGATGGCAGGCGAGGTAGACTCCTATTTGAGCGACCCTGGAGGGATTTGACAAAAAAGGGAGGCGCAGTGTTGACCGCGCTAGACTCTAAACCATGACAATACTCGGGGACGAGGTCCCTTCAAAAGCATGCAATTATGGGGTTCACTGCGATCAGATTAAACTCATATTGAACTCAGCATTGATATTCACTGTTGCAGCAACGTCTGATGGTCTATTTGCACCGCTTGAAGGGTGTTTATGCCTTCTTGGCGTGATTATCATCGTATTGCTCTCGTTCTTGGCACAATACTTCGAACCATTGATTGTGTATATCTTCAGCTTCCCAGTGGAAATCCCCCTATGGCAGAGCTAAATGCATTGCAAAGCGAACAATGACATATTCCCTATGCTATGAAATCAGTGGTATATGCATTTTCCTCCGTTAGACATTTGTAGCCGGGTTGGATGGTTGCATAGTTGGGACCACTTGAGAACTACTCAGTTTGCTCTGAGATGCACGAGGTCGGAGTGGTAAAAGTGGTAAGACATGCCAAAACAACACCCGGCGTTACAAACTGTCCTCACCGCGAGTAGAAAATCTCGTCTCGAGGCTTGTCGTTCATGAGGTGCCTGGTGGTGCGGCAAGATGAAGGCTGCGCCGTTTTGTGTTCCTTAACCAACAAAACTCACAAGGTGAATCTTGAACCAAGAAATCGCCGGAACTAGAGTATATATATTCCTTCTTCCCGCCTAAATCTCCTGTCTCTTTTCCTCCTGTATTATACACACCGACAGCATCCTGATCTCGACATCACGTGACTTGCACAAAACAACCCCTCTCGTTCCAAACACACCCGATAACCTACACAACTTTGTACGTTCAATCTGGGCTTGCTTTCGCTACGTTGAACTGTATCATAATGCTAATGCCTCTGATGTAGATTTATTTTTAACTCGGAGCGATGGCACCAAAGGGCAGCTGCAAAGAAATGGGGAAGGCAACTGCTAGGGCAAAAATGCCAACATCGGTTATAAATCGACGCCTGTCATTGAATCGGGACCGAAAAAAGGTATTCATCTCGGAACACATCTGTGGACTCATACGGATATACAATGTTTGCGGCGTCAAGGATGAGAGAGCCTGGGACCTCTTTTATGATATAATCTTTCTTGATACAGTCATGACTCACCATTTGTCACAATTCCAGCTGCTGTGGCCGCAACGCAGGAGCAGGAGTTCACCTTTCCGGGAGTGGTAGGCAGGCTTCGGCTCATATATGGGGCAAATGTTTGACAAACCCAATGACTAAATGAATAATTGGAGGTGGGACAACCCCTGTGCCTTCGGGGATTAAGTCGATTGCAATAATCTGCAGGTAATAAGCTCGGAAATGGTTAAACGCACTGGTGAGTGTTTTTCTTGGTACGGTTGTGATGATTGCAGGGTAAAGATTGAGCCGCCAAGCTGGCGGCAGTACAAGCCAGGCGACTTCCTGGCCGTTAGACCACTGAATTCAGATGAGATAATCGACGAGAATGATGATGATGAAAACTGGGTGGATCCCGGAGCGCCGAGCGGTGGACAGCGCCGTCATGGGGAGGACAATGACAATGACGACGGCGAGGGTGAGGAGGACACGCAGGGCGGTGAGAAAGGGACCGGGAAAGGGAAGGGAACAAAGGATGGGAAGGGGAAAGGGAAGGGGATGCATCAGCACAATGTATTTTAGGTACCGGAAGCCTCCAGGAGTGTCTGAGAGGATGTGGAGTGTAAACTTAGATGCGTCAATTTCAGGAGAGTATCAGACCCTAGGAGGGCATTCCTGCCGGCCTTCAGAGTAACTGGGAGCGCCAGCGACAAGCCTGGGAGCGCCGACGACAAGCCTGGGAGCACCTGGGAGCGCCAGGGACAAACCTGGGAGCGCCGGCGATAAGTCTGGGAGCACCTCGAATCACAGTAGAGCAGTCTGGGAAAAACAACATCTTCTTTGGGAACGCTGCTGGTGCGCCTGGAAATCATTGCTACTACTTATCGTTCAACGATTTTCAAAACTCATGTATTCAGTTTGTATTCCTATCTATGTATCTATGTATCTATATAGCTACCCATCTACACACGGTATATCTGGACTGGCTGCAGGCGGTGCTTGAGAGCAGTTCGAGGTGCGCCTGAAAATGAAGATCGAGTGAACTCAGGGAAACACGTCGGGGCCGTGATCGAGGGAGATTGGAGATGCACTTTGGAGGCCATGATCGAGCGAGTTTGGAGATGCACTTCGAGGCCGCGATCGAGCGAGTGTGGAGATGCAATTGGAGGCCGTGATCGAGGGACTTTGGAGATGCACTTGGAGGGCGCGATCGAGCGAGTTTGGAGATGCACTTGGAGGCAGTGATCGAGCGAGTGTGTAGATGCACTTGGAGGCCATGATCGTGCAAACTTGCATGCAGTGACCGAGCGAGTTTGGAGATACTCTTGGAGGCCGTGATTGAGCGAGTTTGGAGATGCATGTGGAGGCCGTGATCGAGCGAGATTGGAGGCTGCGATTGAGCGAGTTTGGAGATGCACTGGGAGGCCGTAATCGAGCGAGTTTGGAGACCGTAATCGAGCGAGTTTGGACGACTACTGGGAGGCTGTCGATGGACGGCGCGCCGGGTGCGGAGACTCTTTTCATCAGTTAGTTAACTCGCAACCATGGGAATGTGACAATGTGACTTTACCTTTGAGCTTTCATGGAGAGGCACGCCGGTAGCTGAAGCGACATTCAGGGGTCAGCTCGTAATCATGAGAATGAAGTGTACTCGGTGTATGCTGTACTCGATGTATGCTATACTCGGTGCCAACTCATGATCATGACATGGCGAGATAGAGAGGGATGACTTAACTATGTGTTCTGCGATGATTGTAGAGTTGTGGACGAGAAAGAGAGAGATGGGGGATGAAGATGAGAACGATGGGGAGGATACGAGCGGATATGAGTAATCATGGGTACGACTTGCCGGATTGGGTTGGGATGACCTCGTATCGGTGTATTTACATGACGGATCGGGACTCGTACCTGCTGTATCGGGGATGGCAAATTGACTCGCACACGAAATTATCTTAAGTCCCTGTTTCTCATGATGATTTCCCCCGTACCCTCTCATCTCTCTCTTTCTTGTCCTCAATTCTACCATCACCTAAGAACACGAAGTTAAGTCATCCCTCTCTATCTCTCCATGCCATGATCAAGAGTTAACACTGAGTACAGCATACACCGAGAACAGCATACACCGAGTACAGCATTCACTGAGTACTGCATACACCGCGTGCTGCATCATCCCAAGATCGACTGTCTCCCGCTCCCAGCCAGTCTCATCTCTCGGCAGACCATGTTGTACTCACTTCTCTATACTCGAGTTAACCAATGAATAGAGTCTCCGCTCCCGTCGCGCCACCCTCCTGAACTTATCGCCCCCAGATTGACCGCCTCCTAGTACTCCACCAATCTCGCTCGATCATGGCCTGCAAGTGCATCTCCAAACTCGCTCGATCACGGCCTCCAAGTGTATCTCCAAACTCGCTCGATCATGGCTTCCAATTGCATCTCCACTCTCACTTGATCGCGGCCTCCTGTGCATCTCCGAACTTGCTCAATCGCGGCCTCCAAGTGCATCTCAAAACTCGCTCGATCACGGCCTCGGAGTGTATCCCTGAGTTCACTCGATCGTCATTTTCAGGCGCACCTCGAACCTGGGCAAGATGGAGGGTGTATTTCGTATAATGAGATGTCTATTTACCCCGGGGTCTCCGAAATATATACTGCCTGTCGCTGAGTCCATCTCCGTTATTCCTGTATCTCCGAATGTATATATACAGAGAGACTTAGATAATACATGCCATATTATGATGTAGCGAATCTTGTGACTGTAACAAAGACCAATATGATCGATGAAATGCCTTGTGGTTATGGAACCCTAAGAACCACTGGTGTGAGAATACGGAACCAAGTCTCCGGCAGACCTGCGCAGAGCTCCAAAATTTGACTATCCTAATAGTCAAATCTCGTAGCATCCTGAATGCACCTCCATCACTGCAGGTGCTTTCAGGAGCACGTGAGAATGCTATGGCACATTCTGAGAGCATTTTGCAAAGCTCCAGGGGGGGCTGGGAGAATCTGGAAGTACTTAGAAGCACTGGCGAGGGCTACCGGAGTGTCTGAGAGGTTCGTGTATAGCTTCCGGACCGAATTACATTTTGCTGATGTGGTGAAGGGAAATGGTAAAGGGAAAGGTATTGTCAAACTGTATGAGGCAGACTCGGACACAGAGGGTTAACTAGAGTGGGTATATTGACAGCCGGAAGCATCACCTGCCATGTCAATTTCCCGAGATGATGATACCGACTCTAGCGAGTCGCATGCCGAATATGACTCAGAACTTGATCCTGATGTGGATATAAGTATGGAGGATGATGTGGATGCACCGGACGGCGTTGATTTAGACGGCGATGTGGATATGGAAAGGGACGGTGACAATGAAGAGGAGGAAGATTAAAAGAAGGAAGATGAGGAGGAGGAGGAGGAGGTGGATGAGGATGAGGAGGAGGATAAGGATGAGGATGATGGCAAAGAATCTCGGACGTTTGGCCAGGGAGAGATGATAAATACATGGGCTGATGATGTAGATAACATGGTAGACCATCAGCCAATCGTGCCAGCTGAGTAATGCCAGGAGATGCGCAAGCATATCCTCCGCTCACAAACCCCGGATTCTCGCCCATGACCACGAACTCCGGAGACTCATCACCTCAGCGAGCTGGAGCATTTGGGGCTTGTGACGCCACAAAAACCTCGTCCGGCGCTGACAACTCAGCGAGAAGCTGAGGTAGCCAGAAACACCTCAGATGTAGATGTGGATCAGCAGCTGCTGATTGAATCGTCAGTTGGTAACAGTCTCCCCGATATCCCTCTCCCTGATGTTTCCCTCCCCGATGTGCCTCTCCCCGATGTGTCTCTCCCCTATGTGCCTCTCCCCAATGTGCCTCTCCCTGAGGCATGCCCAGATGGCTCGGTAGGTGAGGAGTGAACTAGTCCTCGCGTTGCAGAGGAGCCAATGGTTGTTGCGTTCGGTTTAGGGTTGAGTTCTTGTCTTGTTCGTTTCCTTTGTTCTAATCTATTGATCTTAGGCATTGATTATTACACGCGTCGCGAGGTTTTTGGATCGCTCAAGGTTTATTTTATTTATTGGTTTTGTATTGGTTTTATTTTATTGGTTTTATTTTATTCATACTATTATAGGACATCACTCATGCAGTGTTTTTGCAACTCCTGGGGTGTAAGGAACCTCCTTGTGATGGTGCTGAGGCTCAATACATCTCTCAAGTATAGTGAGCTTATACCAACACCAGACTGCTCAGGCCCAGCACCAACTTTCGTCCCATTCTACAGTGAATACTCCACTCCTCGCGTATCGTCGACAATGCCCGAGAAGACCCCTTTCCGTTGCCCCGAATTTTCATGCTGAAAGAAGTTCACCTCAGACAGCTGGTGACTTAAACATATCAAATTACACCATCCTGAACACCTTCCGAAGAATCAGACTGTTCGCAGCGCGCCCAGACACGTTGAACTCGCTGAGCATCGTGAATTCAATGCTAACAAAGATTCAGTTGAAGTTTTGGACGCATTTCCCTACCTTCAACACATTGAAAACATCGCACACACACAGTCTCAACCACCGCCACCCCTGCCGTGGACCGAAATATACCCCGGCGCCGGCGCTCTGCTGATCGATTACAATGCTGAGCCATGGGAATGCGATGCTCAGGGCTGCCTTGGGACGAACCTACAAAACACTCCCTACTATCCGTTTGCGACGCGTGAAGTGTACAAATATATCCAGTGTGGGATCAAAAAGGAAGGCATGAAGATGACTATGACAACGTGCTGAAGGAAGAAAACACCGCTCTGCGTTTCCCAAGCTTCAAAAACGGGGATGGCGTCCAGAAGCTCATGGCTAGCATGCCAGATGATCAGGCTCTCAGGGAGTGGGAACTACACACTCTTGAGAATATGAGATGGAATGACAATCACCAACGCCCTATCAAATACTGGAGTCGAGACATCATCAAAAGTATGAAATGGTTGATGCAGCAGCCAGCCTACGCCGGGCATCTCATGTTTGCCCCTCACCATTGCTTCAACTGCGATATGCCCCCGAAAGGCCTCTATACCGAAATGCACACTGCGGACTAGTGGTGGGAGACACAGGCAAGAAGAGATACTCGGAGATAATAACGTGCTAATTGCTGCTTAGTCAACACTCAGAGAGGGGGATACACTGGTTCTCTTGATCTTCATGTCCGACCGAACGCATCTCTCGAATTTTTCTGGCGACAAGAAAGATTTGCCTGTATATATGACAATTTGCAATCTATCTTCGAAGATCCGCCAGACGCACTCAATTAGTGTTAGCAACGGGTCCAAATTCCCGGTTCGGTTCCGGGTCCGGTTCCAACCCGGAACCGGACCGTTGCAACGGGTTTCCACCAAAAACCCGGCATTTGAAGTCTACAATTTTCGCTCCAATTAAGTATCTGAGTTCTGATCATATCGTGACATGATCAGTACGTAGATTGTGTAGTTTTAACCCCTCTTTCACCTCCCGCTCTCACATTTGCGATCGGACCAATATTCGTTGAGTCGCTATCGAAAACCCGCACTTTTCGGCCAAAATATCACCCTCTTTCACAGCGATTCAACCAATATTGGTCCAATCGCAAATCTGACAGCGGGAGGTGAAAGAGGGGCTAAAACTGCACAATCTACATAGTGATCATGTCATGATACGATCAGAACTCAGATACTTAATTGGAGCCAAAGTTGCAGGAACCGTAATATGGAACCGCGGTTCCGGTCCAACCCGTCCCCGAACCCGGTGGGTACCCCTGTTTTCCGGGTAACAACCCGGACTGGACCATCCGGTCCGGTTCCAAACCCGAACCGCAGCCGGGTAACCCGGAACCGTTGCTAACACTACACTCAATGCACAGTGTCGTAATGGTCTCACTCCTACCGATTCCAATTAAGAACCACAATATTCCTCTGAAGCGGCTGGATGAGCAGCGGCAAACAAACCGAGAGGTGCTGAACGAAGTACTCCGGCTGCGACTCCAGCCACTCAGCTTTGACCAAAATCACTGCGCTGGGAGCGGGTATTACAACGTTCTCTGTGCAGATGACAACTTCAGGCGTTGCAAACCAGTTTTAGCAGCATGGCTTGCAGATTGTCCTGATTATAGCGACCTACATCATGTTGAGTGGCATGTCGGTTTTTGGTGCGACTGTCCAAAGAACAAACTTGGAGATTATGTTCATCCTAAGAAGGAACACCCCCAGCGGGATCACAATCTATATTAAATATTCAGCGATGCCAACCCCAAGGCAGCGGATACCAAACTCTCGTCGCGCCATGTTCACTGAGGATTCAACGTGTTTCGACGTATTACCTGTATAGTGAGTGATCTCCCAAAGCCCTACCTCCTGCATACAATGCAAATCAGCATGCTTGAGCACCTCGAGAAGTGGATTTTCCACTTCATGAAGACGCACGAACAGCTCGACAAGTACAATGCAATCTGGTTATCTGTGCCTGCTTACCACGACCTCACACCAAAAAATAAGTCATATGAGGTAGTTTCTCAATGGAATGGGAACAAGATGAAGGAAATGAGTCAGTACCTGTTTGGAGTTGTAACTCAGTCTCTACGAGGTGGATATCCCGCTCAGCGTCCCATATCCAATTGCGCAATTGAGTGCACACGGGCATTGTTAGAATTCTATATGTATGCTCGATATACATCTCACGATGATACATCATTGAGCTACATGTAGCACGCCTTACATCCTGTTTGCACCTTCAAAGATGTGTTCTTACTCAGGCGAGCCGGCAAAAAGGCGAAGTCCAAAGCCAATGCCCTGAGAACGGAACTCGTGAAGAAGCGAAAGGTAGAGGAGGAAACAAATGCTGAAACTTAGATGCCGTCCAAGAAGCAGCGTGAAATGAACACCTGGCGGGAGTATATTAGCCACAAGATAGATATTTCCAAGGAGTTAGATGCCGACTTCAACTTTCCGAAGATCCACTTGATGTCTCATTGGGTTGAACAGGTTTGTCGATACGGAGCCTTCCAATAGTATTCTGCCGAGAGACAGGAACAAGCACACAAAACAAACCTCAAGCACAGTTGGAACGCCCCCAAACAAAATCTCAACTACCTGCCACAAGCAATCACATTCCAGCGTCGCATCCTCTGCTTCGAAATCAAAGAGCTCAATCTCCAAGCCCTCGCTCCGCATCGGGAGAACAGCACTGCCGCCTGCAAAGTCCTCCCTTCTGGTGGTTATCTGGCTGCCCCCCAGAGCCCCTGGGTATATGCGACGGCTGAATTCATGGGACCCCAAAACCCCAGTGATGGAAAGTATCCTGACGCTATGATCACAGACTTCAGAGCATTACTCGACAATACCCAAGATGCAACGCACCACGCGGCAATATACAGTGGCACCCAGGAGTTGATAAAGGATAAGAGTCGTAACAAGACGTATATATCGGATGAACAACTGCATGTAATGGAGATCTGTATTTACCACGGTATTAAGGTTCAAGTTGAGTGTGTGGAAGGGGAACGCACATCTCAAATGTGTCGATGCACAGGAAGCCAGAGCTGGTGCAGTGGGGATCGACCGAACGACTGGGTGTGGGTAAAGTAAAGCCCAGCGAGGTGTTATGGCGCGCTGAATAGGCGTCTCGCGTGGCAACTGCAATGACTATTCAAAATCAAGCTCCAAAACGAGGATGGAGCTTTCGTTGAGTAATGGTTAGCCCTGGTGCTCACCACAATACCGGAAAACTCAGGTAACTTGGATCCTGTCTCGAATTTTGTTCATGTGAGAAAAGCACCGGCAGCCGTTGCTTTGCAAGGTTTCAGCGTGGGAAACATTGTCGGCTGTGCGAACGTATTTCCAGAGATATCTGCAAGTAGCAAGACAGAAGACGGACGGAACGAGCGATGGATTGTCAATTGCCACATAGATCTGGCGACTTGGAATGATGTGTATAATTAGTAAAGAGAGAGTTGCATTTTGCGGGCAGGTAGAAGGAATGCGAGGAGAGATTTTCGCAGCGTCACCCATCGCCTTGCAATCCTGTATAATTAGTAAAGAGAGAAATGCATTTTGCGCACAGGTAGAAGGAACCCGAGGAGAGATTTTCGCAGCGTCACCCATCCCATTGCAATCCCAATGCAAGCGCGTACCCAATGAACCCATTCCGACGTATGGTCACAGTTGGCCACAACGCCAGAGTGTTCGTTTAAAATTGGACATCGACAGAGCAAGAAGAAACGGTGAAACAGCTATCGGAGGGCGATATGCAATGCGACATGTGGTATAGAGGCCGGGCGTGGAGTAATCCGCCACCGGGGTGTCTCTAATGGCTCTGACTGAGCGCGTCCACTCTTACGAAGCTATTCCGCCTGAACGGAAATATTTTTTGCTGATGTACATGTTCTTTTGGTATCAATATCTGTTTGCACGCACATCCGGTTATCTAATAACTTTCTCTATCCAATTCGCATCGCGCATTCTTCATTCTTTTGTGGTTCTGGAGTCTGAAGTCATTCAACTTTCCTTACAAGGTTGAGCTAAGCACTATGTTGCTACTATTCCTGTATCTGAATTTGATTGCTCCACAGGATAAATTGAACGTGAATTGTTGGATTCGTCTGTTCCAAACCATAACGTGGTGGCCTCCGTATCGAGGTTCATCACTTCACATATCAAGCTCTATGTACCTGGCTGCATTTTATACGTCTCAGGAAAATTTGGCACTCCGCCTGAGGAACTCTTGGTAGTAATAGATGCAAGTATTCAATTTAGGCAAGTCCACTGATCGTTCTACCCTCATGTTGACTCATGTTGACTGTGTTTTTTGCTTCCACTCTGACCTCAACAATGGTCCGGATCCTGTGCTTTGCCCTAGGAATGTGTATGGCCACGTCAAGGTTGTTTACCCAGATATGCCGAAATATGCCAAGTACCACCAATTTGGCAATAAAACTGCATCTTGGGTACAGAAGCTTGGTCAGACTGTCGATATCTGTGTACGAGTTTTGGTTCTGCTGGGCAGATGCTTCGAACACACACCCCGTTTTCAAGTTGTCTCTGAAATCGCTGTCTATGGATGTTAGTTCGGTCGTGACAACAGGTCTGATACTATTGTTCTTTCCCAGAATGATTTTTCCTTCTTACTCAGATCTGTATCCTCCTCCAGATCTGCAGTAATGACTGAGCAAGGTGAGCCACCTGGCACGCCATGGAAGACGATTTGAGACACTCCCAGACCCCGACCTACACAGATTATATTGCTGAGTCCAGCTGAACAAAAAAAATGTAAGCGTTTCAACGTACCTGTTCGATTCATTTCACTAGACACCACCCCAGACTCACATCACTCATATCGTAAGGCTTATCATTGTTGTGTATCGCTTTAGAATTTAACACTTCGCGGCGTCATCAGTAACTGCTCTGGAGGACAATGGTGAGTTTCTAAATATTGCACAAGTCGAAACTACTGTCCAAACGATAGTGGTGCCGAGCCATCTTATAGTGAGCGACTTGCCTGAAAGTGACGAGATAGACATTCTTTCTCCACTTGGGAAGAGAGCAAAGAGGTTACACAGGAATAAATGTTCAATAATAGGATCTAATTCTTACTTTGTTTACACTTAGTTATAATCATATCATACATCATGCCTTCTCTCTTGCAGTGGGTACTTTCATTTCCATTGACACACATGCCTTGACCCCCTCCTCGAATTCCACAATGCTGTCAATGCAATCATCTTCTGGTCCGGCAACTAGCGCAGGGTTTCGCACCCATTCATTCCCAACCTGTGCAGTCTCTCAACTGGTGGGACCCTGTAAGTACAGTACACCCTAATTCCCTATCATTATATTGGCCAATAAACACACATTGTCCAAAATGTGGAATGAGATTGCTTAACACAGAACGAAACACTTCATCGTGTGGTTTCGATGGCCTGTTTCCAACCCAGCAACTATTTCCCTGCCCACCCAATATAGATGCATTACTAGCCAAAGGCAGAGCCTCTGATATCTCACAAACACTGCACAACGTAGTGGGTTTTTCTACACCTGGAGTTTATTGTGGTTTCCGGAATTTGGGTTCACCATCAAAAGTAGTCTTATGCGGCCGCTCATATCATTGCATGTTGTATATACAACAAGGTCAATATCAGCTGCGATGGTTCCTTTATGCCTAGTGTTAGCAATGGCTCCGGGTCACCCGGCTTCGGTGCGGATTGGAACCGACCCGACAGCCCCGGTCCGGGTCAGGAACCGGCAAGCAACCCGACCCGCTCGGTCTTGGAGGGTTTGTAACCAGGACCAGACATAAACTAGGTGTTTTTTGGCCGGGTTCAACTCGGACTGTGGTTCCATATTATGATTCCTGCCACTTTTCCTCCAATTCAGTTTTTGAGTTCTGATCGTATCACAATATGATCAGTATGTACATCATGCAGTTTTAGCCGCTCTTTCACCTGCCGCTGTCAGATTTGCGATTGGCCTAATATTCATTCCATCACTGTGAAATAACATCAAATTTCGGGCGAAAATTGCGGGTTTTCAATAGCAACTCCACGAATGTTGGTCGTATCACAAATCTGAAAGCGGGAGGTGAAAGAGGGGCTAAAACTGTACAATCTACCCACTGATCATGTCGTGATACGATCAGAACTCAGATACTTAATTGGAGGTAAAATTGTGGACTTCAAATGCCGGGTTTTTGGTGGTAAAACCGGCCCAATTGCAACAGTCCGGGTTTTCATATGCTAAGACCCGTTGCAACGGTCCGGTTCCGGTTCCAACACTAACCCGGAACTGTTCTAGTGGGTTATAATCGTTGCTAACACCATTTATGCCTCTGAAGATAAACACCAAGTGGCAGCTGATATTAACATGGGCTCTTTGATTGGGCAGCAGATTGAACAGACCATCCTCCACTCCAATGCTTGTATGGAAAAGTTTCATCTTCTCTGTAACCAACTTCCTGGAGTTCCTTATGCCTTAGAGCTCAAGAACCAGCCTTCAACTTCTAGCGAAATTGCCATCCTTATACCCACCAATTCTAGCACCAACTTCTCTCCTTGCAGCGTGCAGGTTTTGCGGAACCATCCTACAGTGAATGAAGGAGAATTTGTGGATATACTTTCCAGTCACCAGTAACCTCATCAGGATCCGCTTCTCTTGCTTCACACCTCTCCGGAATGGTCAAATGAGTTCTTCCCTAACCATACCCAAATGAGATACTACAGCATGTATTTGCTCCAAAACCACGACCGCTTTCGTTATCTCGGAAGACTGAACAATGATTACTTGGTGGACAAGTTTTCTCGAATAGAGGATGAACGTTTACAGTATAGGTGTCAAGGTCATATCGACAGGCCTGGTGGAGAGAATGACATCAACTACAATCTAGGTCCTGATGGAATTAGTTCAAAAGCATGGGTTCGGAGCAGGATGCCGATTCATTAACACTGTGTCGTGCGTATGGGAAACCATCCCTTGCCATTACTGTTACTACAAACCCGAACTGATCTGAAATATGGGAGCGTTTACACTCCAGGCAGAATGCTTCTGATTGACCTGCAGTTGTTACCCGGGCTTTCAAAGCATGGTTGTCATTAATGATCAAGGCAATCTCATGAGCCAGTGCCGCCCATTGCCTTGGGCTCCATGCACTCACTGCTGTTACAGCAACAATATGGGCAAGATAATTTACCAAGTTAAGGTTATCGAATATCAAAAGAGAGGCTTACCCCATGCTCACACAGACTTAAAGGTTGTTACCATCTACTTTACATTATTGTGTCGCCTTATATATCTTACTGATTGTGAGCTACACAGGTATATCCCCAGTTACCCTTTCAAATGATTAACACTGTCATCAAAGTTGAACGGCTTAAGGCCGAAGAGAATCCGTCTCCGGAAGAGCATGTTTTGATGTATAATATGCACCGTAGCGATTAACATACGTACCAAACCAACCACTGCTATAAAAACGGGAAGTGTCTGTATGGTTTCCCTAAGCCTCTCTAACAGACTACAACGATAGATGAATATGGAAGGGTTGTTTACTGCAGACGCATGGAGGAAGACAGGATGGTTGTTTCTTACATACCATGTCTGACGGTGCTTATGGACTACCATGTGAATGTTGATGTGACGTTTACTGTCAACATCTTTATGTACTGATACAAATACCCCCTGACGGGACCTGCCAACCCAAGATACACGATCACTAACCCTAACCTGTAGCATATCGACGAACTGAATGACTTTATCAATCCCCGCTCTGTTAGCACATGTAATGCCACTTGGAAAATATTTCGCTTAGATATCTCAAGGAAGTTTCCGGCAGTGACATGCCGGACTGTTCACTCACCTGGAGAAAACTTTCATCAAATGCCTAGAAAGAACAGCACTGCTTCCACGGCATCCAAACTACTGAGATATTTTACCTGTTCAATATCTACACAGTTTCTACTCCTCAAATACACCGAATTCTATAGCAAGTACATTCACAAACTGCTTGCTGAACCCTCCAATACCAATTCCAATCAATGGCTACAATGACCATCACCTGATATCAACATCCCTCAAATAACCTCTGCCCGAGTGGGCGGAGATGTTGTCAACAGAATAGCCTTGAATTCACCATGCAAAGGTGAGGTTTTCTATTTATGATCACTTCTGGTACATAAAGCAGCATTTAACTACAAAGAGCTCTGCTGCCCTGCACAGTCAACAATATCACCTATGACAGCATGTAGGAAGCTGCTAGGCAGATAAGTTTATTCGCCAACATTGCGGAAGCAGAGAATTGCTTGCAAGGGGCCATAGCTTTCTATTACACCCCTTTCCATTTACGTTGTCTTTGTGCACAACTAATAGTCCACATATAATGTTAGCAACGGGTCCGGGTAACCCACCAGTGGTCCGGGTTTGGACAACAAAAACCGGTTGGTTCGGTTCCAGAACCGTCCAAAAACCCGATCCGCAGACTCTTGGCGGGCCAAACCCGGACCTGTACCCATCAACCCACGGGTTTCGCAGGGTTTGCCTCGACCCGTCGGTTCCAATCTCCGGTTCTGCGTTTCGGGTTTCACATTTATGGTCGCATTCAGATATGCCACAGATAATCGTAAAAGATTGACATTGGTATGTCACAGTTCATTTTCGACATATTAGCCACCTTGATGTGTAAAACAAGAATACTCACGCGCCCAACCACATCCTGAAAACGAGCGTCAACAGAGTGTCAACAATATTTGGTCTTGCATCTTTGGTAATATGAGTGGTGCGTGATCACAAACATCCATAAAGAAGGATATGACAGCCTTTATAGGCAGATATGTACAGGATATTCTAGCCACATCCTCCGGGACAGTAACAACTTATTTCATTTACAGAGCTACCACTAAGTATTCTTGAGCCTTTTAGTGTATAATAACAGTCAAAACGATTTATATAGACAATAAATGCCACATCACGCTGTGATTAACCATGATGGAAGGCGAATAATCATTGACACTCAGTTGACGCTCATTCCGAAGATCGGGCAGGAAGTGTTTCACTTTCACTTTTGCCTATAAAGGCAGTCAATAATGAGTTTATGACAATGTGCAACCTGTCACCCCCCAGATTGCCCATGATACATGACCAACAATCGTTGACGCTCCATTGACGTTCATTTTCATGATGGGGCATGGAGGGTATTGCAATCAGTTTTGCCTATAAAGGCAGCCACAAATACCTTTATGACTGAATACACCCTATCGGAGATGACGTGTGCCAGGACGCATGACCGAAAATCGTTGACACTCTGTTCAAGCTCATATTCACGATTGGGCAGGGAGGGTATTGCTATCTGTTTTGCCTATGAAGGAAGCCAGAAATTCCTTTATGACTGACTACAACCTATCGGAGGTGTGATTTCCCAGGACAGATGAACAAAAATCTTTGACGCTCTGTTGACGCTCATTTTCATGATGGGGCAGGGAGGGTATTGCTAACTGTTTTGCCTACAAAGGCAACCGGAAATTTCTTTATGACTGATTACAACCTATCGGAGGTGTGATTTCCCAGTACACATGACCAAAAATCGTTGACGCTCTGTTGACCCTCATTTTCATGATGGGGCAGGGAGTGTATTGCTGTCTGTTTTGCCTCCAAAGGCGGCCAAAAACTCGGTTGTGACTGACTAGAACCTATCAGAGGTGTGATTGCCCAGGACGCATGACCATAAATTGTTGACGCTGCATTGACGCTCATTTTCATCATTGTGCAGTGAGGGTATTGCTATCTGTTTTGCCTATAAAGGCGGACAAGAATTCCTTTGTAACTGACTACAACCAATCAGAGGTGTGATTTCCCAGGACGCATGACCAAAAATCGTTGACACTCCGTTGACGCTCATTTTGCCATGGCTGTATCCACAATATGCAATCATTTATTTTGGCACAGTCCATCATTCACTTTGTTTTGGCTGGCTTTCTGGCGTTTTCATTTACTTTCTTCTTGATCACTACGTTGTTCTTTAATAATACATAGATATATATAATAATAATCTCCAAAATCCCGTGTCTTTCGGTCAATGCTCGTCATCAGTTGCAGGATCGCTTAATCCTCTGCATTTGTCTTCAAAATGAATGTTAGCCGCATTATCACACAACAGATAGTGTACTAACCATCATCAGTCAGCATATCTGGATCAAAATCGGTATCGTGCTCGGTACCCTCATCATCTTCGAAAAGTTCCCCACAGGGAATAGCTGTATGCTAATACCTACATCCGGCCGGCAAATTGACGATTTCAGACAGTGGAGCTCCAGATGTGTCACCGGTTGGGGCGGGTGGCGTGCCGGGCGGAGGTGGAGTCGGCTCTGGAGTCCGCATTCTGCGTCAGGCGGGGGGAGGTGCACCTCTGCCTTTGCGTCTCCAGCGTGTCTGCGGATTCTTTGCGGTGCCATTTTGGCAAAGAGGGCAGCCGGGGGTTTGGTCATGACAAACTATTGCCGGGTGTCTTTGTATCGCAGCCTTCACCATTTTATGCCCAGGAAACTCAACACCCCGCTTCTCCTCTTCTCGGACCTCGGCGCGTGGTTTCTTAATGAGATATTTGGTTTCCTCAATTGCAGCGCGCGAAAAGCTTTCTTTGGGCATTTTGGCCATATTCAACGCCAGGCGCATGTCGGACTGTTCCAGCTGTACCCGACCTCCTTGCCTTGCTATAGTTGCAGACATGTTGAAAACCTCCAAGACATTAGTCGATGCTTCTATCAATCATATTCGGCTGTTACCTCTACCATATACGCTTCCGTAGCCTCCTCTAAGGTGATTAACGCCTGTTTCGTCCACTCACAGGGACGCTTACCAGGAAATTGGTCTGAGAAAATCCCAGAGCTCACAACATCATGATGTTCGAATTCACGGACTGTGCGGACACATGCCTTTGTCGACCATGGAGGTTTCCCCTTAGGGGCAGCAATGAATTCGTTATGTAGCTCTCTACAGACACCCGGTGTACATTATACGGTTAATTGACCGCTTATCACATTGATATGAATATACTCCCATCCCACCGCATGTTGCTTCTTATTTCTCCTGCTACCAGTCTTGCGGACGATTTTTAAATGTGCATCCTGGGTCACATGATTGGTGGCTGCATCGGCAGCGTCGCGGTGAACTAACTTGTGTCTGTGATCTTGTTGTGTGCCCAGAATGTCCGTATTTGTTGTAGCGCCCGCCAATCTGCCAGTATTCGATCCGCTCTCACCTGGCAGAGGTGGTTCTGTATCCATGCTGTGCTGGTGTGGAATACGAGAGGAAGATGATAACGAGAGGAAGTGGGAAGTCCCGAGGACCCTATAGTTAGCTTCATGTCAGAATTGTATATGTAGCAGCCGACATCACCATTATGCTCAAGATGAATCCTACTGAGTATGGCTGCAAGTTGCAGGGGTTTCCCACCACCCTGCAATTTGCAAAGAGTCGGTCTGATGTTATTTGTTTGTTGCCAGGGATACATTGGGGTGTAAAACCTCCGGAATCGCCCAATTGCTAGATATTAATAGGATGTAGTTCGAGTGAACGGATGTCTGCTGATGTTTGTCTCAAATAATCCCCGGGATATAACATGAAACTGATGCTAACAATCATGTCATGTTTTACGATTAGCGTCATTATTCCTGATTTATTGACAGTCAAGAGACCGATTTTGCTTTGTTCAAGATGAGTAAACGTACTAACCTTGACATAAAAGACGCAGCTTACCTCCATATTGTCCATAACGTGCAACATCCAACATCTCGCCCAACAACAAAGTCCACCAAAATTACAATGGTCAATGCTCCGAAAAAGAACTTTACGCCACTTCCGGCAGGCAGATACGGGAAATCGAGAAAGTGTTCAACCCAACGACGTCACAAAGTGAATGAAGGGAAGAGCGGTTTGGTGGCAGAGAGAATCCGAGCCCTTGGGGGATTGCGCAGCTTGAGATCCAAAAAGAAGCTTGCGGCGGAGAAGCGACGAGAAACGCACTTCTTAAGCAATGAGGAGAAAGAGAAATGGATTGAGGATTATGTGGAGAGAGAAACCGCTGGGGCAAGAAAGTGAGTTGAAGACGCAGAGGCAGCGGTTCAACAAGAGCAGGACGATACGACGCATGCTGAAATAGCGGGATTGACGTCCCGAGAGCCCAAAAAGAGTTTTGAGGAAATGCTGGTTGCTATCGGAGACAGTCTGAGTAATCTTGCAAGTTCCGACAATGGGGAGGATGGGGAAGAGGAAGATGATGAAGAGACTGAGCAGGGCAATTTGAGCGAAGATGACGAACCCGGCTGGGTGATGGGCACAATCACCAAAACGGTCCAGCAGCGCATGGAGAGATTTCGGCAGTAGCAGATGAAGCTCGACGAATGGACTCAACCGGGATGGGAGGATGCAGCCGACTACTTCCGTGAAAGAGATATGAAGTACGGCACCACCGAATTGAGGGTTCCGGCCGTCGTTCAGCCTCAAACAAATGATGACGCTCCGGCACCTCTACCAGCAACATTTGGAGAGCTGATGGAGAGTCTTGACATTGTCCCGGGGAATATCTCAAAGGCCGTAAGCGACTTCACGACCAGGAAGTAGTCATATTAGACTAGGTTCGGTGAAGCCGCAGTCTAAATTGCGTATACCTGGTGGTGAGTCAGCTGCAGAGCCCGATTTGTCAATGTTTCTGAAAGGGAAGCCAATTGAACCAGTAAGCTTTTACCCCTGCATATAGCCTCCAGCTAATTACCATATAGATATCAGATTCCGACGAGGAGATGGTGACGGCTTCTGCGTCTGCGGAAGAATAGAGGTGAAAACTCTACTTTTTGACGTCTGATCGCGGTGAAAAGCAAGTTGTTTACCAATTTTGCTACGTTTCAGCTTTTGCTTGATTTCAGTGACCAAATTGTGAGACAGGATAATTCGTCTGTACATGTGCAAGGGTTGAACGCACCATCTGAAAGTTCTAAAATCCAAATCGGGCTGTAAGACGGCCATCACGTACGATGTTATTCTACAAGTGACTGTTAAGTGACAAAGCAAATGCAATATTAATGACGAAATGTGCTAACAAAATTTAAGTGAGTAATGTCATACATGTCAGAGTAAGAGCGGTCAGTTTGCATGAGGAATCGATCTGAACGACAACCGTCATGCCGTATTCACCCAGGTATCCAACTGCATAACTCTCCGCACAGACCTGGTGCTGTAATGGCGGCACGTGACCCGGGCCGGGTAACGGCCATTCTATATAGTCGGCTCGCCACGAGCCTTATATCTCTAGCGATAATCTTACTATACATCTACACCTACTATCACTCGCATCCACGTTTGCAACCGTATTCCTATAATTACCATCCGTATGCCTACGAGGCCGAACGCAGGCGTACGTGCCCTTACACTATTATCGCTTTTTCAGTAAACGGATACGTTTCGCTCAGGGGATTTCGCGAGTTTACCCCTTTTTCCGACGCGTGACATCACGAAGTCAACAATTGAGAATGCAACCCTCCAAACGCGATATCGAAGCATCATTCCTGCGAAGCACAAAGCGTTGATCATTCCATCATCCAATTGAGCCACCTGACGGCAGCGGAGTTGAGTTCAGAGACGAATTGGTGCACAAAGCGCGTCACCAGCAATGACGACGATTATGAGTACAGGACACGACTATTCGACCCTGCCAATGAGAGAAATCGCACGCGATCGACCTAATTGAGTTCGAATACAATTCCTACGAGTCAATTGACCACGATCATCAGCCCGAGATGCTACAATGGACGGAGTGATCTTACCCCTGAATGCGGCTATATCGAGAACCAAAGGCGAAGTCGAGAGATGAATTACGAGTCAGCACAGTTACGACTACATTCCTTCCAATCGAGCGATATGCACATACCTGAACTGCATTGCACGGCCAATTATACCTACGGATACGTTACTCCAACGAAGCACACTTACGGAGATAGACAATACTATAAACGAAACCCACCTACGGAGGAGGATCAGTCTACGAATGAAGCACTCTAACCGCCATGAACGTCTGCACGAGCGAAGTGCACTTACGGAGAAGACACCCTAGCCCTACGATTGAAGCACATTGACGATGACAAGCTTTCCCTCGAGAAGCGAACTTATAGCGGCGATACATTGCACAGCGTGAAGTGCATTTACGGGAGAGACCTACACAATTCCGCAGACCGAGTACGATTACCACGATGACTACGATGACCGCTCAGAGCACACCTATTATGGACAAGCGAAGTCCACGTACCATATCAATGAGTTTCGACTGCAATATTACATTAACGGCAACGGAGGCTGCACATGACCATTATTACCTACAGACTGAATAAGCTCTGGACTTCCGGCATCACCACGACTATGACTGCGAGCGAGTCAAGAAAGGCAACCAAGATTGTCTATATTTGCTACGGGAGACGACATTATGATTCGAGACTACCACCTCCAGAGGCACCACTTTCGGGAGACCAATTGGAGAATCCAATCAATCTAGGAGATATGGATAATACGAGTTTTCATCTTGAAGGCCGGGACACATTCCACGGCACTCAGTCAATATATATCTATACCAGCAAAATAGGTATTATTAAACGGAATACATTATCAGTCCTTATGGTGATATGGAATGGACTCAGACTTACGAATGGATCTGCTGGATGCGCCCATCTCGATGTATGATGTGGTACAGAACTGCCGCGGTTCTGGGCCCAAACCCGGTCATGGTCGATCGGTCACTGTGCCGGTCTTACCATCAACCAAACAATATACTTCTCTCGCAGCCTCCATTACGGACTGCCCAAGAGCAAGTTGATATGTGGATGCTTTCGTGCAGCGGAAACATGTCTGTAGCGCGAGAAATGCTACTGACCGAGATAGACGCGGTGAGGAGTCCTTCTCCACAAGCATCAATGAAGCTTCTGGACCGTCGTAGGACATACCTCTCCCGGGGATACCAACTCGGGGACCGCATGATGACTGCTAGCTAGAAGGCGGTTATCATGGCATTCACCCAACGGTCTGGGGTTTGCACCAGTTTGCTGGGAGCTGCGGTATAGGGACCTATGGATGCGGCATCGTGAGCCAGCAGAAGTGGTAACCCTCGCAGGCTGAATGAGCGAGCAAGGAGCAGCGGCGGTAGTTGCGGCAGAAGGGGGTCCACATGGGAATCCTGAATGACTGCTACCGGCTCGCCGAGACA